>Ga0302320_10002964_pt1 | contig 39630 bp, 37 predicted proteins | sample Bog_T0_3_FD_202130 | JGI IMG/M metagenome (GOLD analysis project Ga0302320, IMG submission 202130) | Peat permafrost microbial communities from Stordalen Mire near Abisko, Sweden - Bog_T0_3 | ecosystem: Environmental > Terrestrial > Soil > Wetlands > Peat | place: Sweden: Abisko, Stordalen Mire... | reverse complement strand
CTGCCGAGACCAAGGCCGCTACAGCTCGCTCGAACGAGAACAAAGCGGCTACGAACAAGGCAGCTGAAAATAAGGCTTCCGAGAACAAAGCTGCCGAGACCAAGGCCGCTACAGCTCGCTCGAACGAGAACACCGCGAAGCCCAAGGCGGCTCGAGCGTCTACAGAGCCAACTAAGGCGCCTGCGGCGCACGCGCAGCCCGCGCCTCGTCCATCCACTGCAGCTCATGCCCAGCCTGCGCCTCGTCAACAGGCCGCACCTCGCGCCGAAGCCGCACCACGGGCGCAGAGTGCGCCACATCCGGAGACTGCGGCTCATGCGCAGCCTGCACCTGCAAAAGAAGCGCCGAAAACCGAAGAGCGCCCTCGCCAGTAGCGAATTGACCGCGAGGCATTGCGTCAGCCGGTTTGAGGCGTAAGTGAAGGTTGATTAACTCTTAGTATTGGTGCGGGTCCGCTCCGTGGGCTCGCGCCATTTTCTTTTCCGGCTACGCCTTGCTCGAATGGATGTTCCGCGTCCTGGAGATTCTATCCACCCGCAGTCACCCGCGTCCCTGAGAGCACTATGTCCGTTTAGATCCTACTTCTTCGCATTGAGCAGTTTTGACCATTAAGAAAACGGGAGAACGCCTATAACGAAGCTAGCCTTCCCCCTCAAGGTCGGGTTCCGGTGTTGCGAAACTTGGGGACCGGGGACACTGCGCTGGTATCGGACAGAATCAAAGGCCACCTTTACGAGTGACGTTTGACGCCGCCTCAGCGCAGAAGATCAAGGAGGAATTATGCTTGGAACCATATTGATTGTGATCTTGGTTTTAGCACTTTTTGGGGCTCTACCACGATGGCCACATAGTCGTGACTGGGGTTATTACCCGACCGGAGGAGTGGGACTCATCCTCTTCATCGTTATCATTCTCCTGGTTCTCGGGCGTATTTGAGCCCTCTGGGTACTCGGTAATCATCAGGCAGCTATAGTGCTGAGGGTTGGCGCCTGTTTTATGCCCGGGTGACGTCCCTGCTTCCGCTGAGTTTCGCAGACGGAGGAAGGTGGGGCGTCATCCTTATGTCTCCGCTACGGTCGTGAACAAGCCTGCTTCGCGCAGCCGCGCGAGGATCTTTTCGATGGACTCCTCCAGACTTCCAGCAGCGGAGATGGGCCAAGCGTCAGAAGGTATTTCCAGCGTTGCCAGTTGGCTATTGAGCAAGTCCGGGTTCATGTAGGGATGGTGTCGCGACTGGATGCGCTCTTTGATTAGCGAGGCAGGCGCGTGCAGATAGACAAATTGCATTCCGCTTTTCGCAAAGCCGCCGGCCAACAACTCGCGGTATTCCTGCTTTAATGCCGAGCACGCCAGAATAACGCTTTCACCTTTTCGAAAATACCGCAGCATGCGCGCATGCAGTGCCAGAAGCCACGGGCCGCGGTCGGAATCGGTCAGCGGAATTCCCGCAGCCATCTTCCGTCGGCTTTCTTCTGAGTGATAATCGTCAGCGTCTTCGAATTTCCACCCGGTACGAGCCGAGAGCAAGGCTCCGATGACCGTCTTGCCCACGCCGCTCACGCCCATCAAGACCAGGATCATGCTTCACACCCAAGAAGGACGGGAACAATGCCGATTCTCCCGTAATCATATTTGTAGTGAGTAATGTTGTTCCGGCATCTCTCGCAATCTCTCGGCTGCGAGTTCCGGCGATATGTCGCGCTGCGGCGACGCCAACAGCTCAAAACCCACCATAAACTTTCTCACAGTGGCTGAGCGCAGCAGCGGCGGAAAGAAGTGCCCATGGAAATGCCACTCCGAATGTTCACCAACATCCGTGGGACGCTGGTGAAAGCCCATCGAGTACGGGAAAGAAGTCTGAAACAAATTGTCGTAGCGGGTCGTTAAACGCTTGAGTATGTCCGCCAGAGCTGCGCGTTCCGAGGCATCCAGCGTATCGATATCGGTGAGGTGCCGCTTGCTCAGCAGCAAGGTTTCGAATGGCCAGGTTGCCCAGAAAGGCACAACGGCGAGAAAAAAATCATTCTGGCATACAACCCGCTCGCCTGACGCCAATTCGAGGGCAGAGTAATCACACAAAAGACAGCTGCGATGTTCCCGCCAATAATCTTCGAGCGATGCCTGCTCCTTCCGCGGTTCATTTGGAATGGTCTGCGTGGCCCATATCTGGCCGTGGGGGTGAGAGTTGCTGCATCCCATCATCGCGCCACGATTTTCGAAAATCTGGACGTGGTTGATCGATGCGAGATCGCCAAGACTTCGGTACTGCTCGGCCCACACGTCGATGACGGCACTAATTTCGTCCAGCGCCATTTGCGCCAGCGTCAAATCGTGACGTGGCGAGAAGCAGAGAACGCGGCAAATGCCGCTTTCCGCTTTTGCGATAAGCAGATTCTTACTGCCATCCTCGACCGTCAGGCTCGGCAGGTCGGGTTGCAGCGCGGCGAAGTCGTTGTCAAAAACATAGGCGGACGAGTACTGCGGATTACGCATGCCGCCGGCGCGCAAGTTCCCCGGACACAAATAACAACCGGGGTCGTAAGCGGGAGAGGATAACTGAGCAGGCTTTTCCGTTTGGCCTTGCCAGGGTCGATCCGTACGATTGGGCGAAACCAAAATCCAGTCCCGTGTCAACGGATTGTAGCGGCGATGCGACTTACTCTGAAGCTTGTTTAGTTCCACGCCAGTCAGTCCTCGCCTTCGGTTTGCGCATGCAGCAGGCGGCTTACCTGCTGGCGCGATTCTTCCAACCCACGCCCCGTGCTGTAATCGCTCTCGCCGATTAGATTCACACGGCCACACGAGCTGAAAATGCTCGATAGGCAGGCGCGGGCCGCGACTTCCTTGATGTTCATGGCGACTCAGATTACCATCGTTCGCTCGGCAGAAATTATATAGCTTTGTTACGCTGCGGTAAGCTTTGTGAGCGACCCCAGCCCGGCTCTACGCTCGATGCTATTTTTCGTGGCAACAAAGGAGATTCGTGATGACACGGGGATGGAACACATTTACCTGGCAGCTTGTTGCCACGCGTGGCCTTTCGGTAGTGGCCGTCTTTGCCTTTCTCGTTTCGTTGACGCTCTCAGCCAAGGCGCAGTCCGCTCCAGAAGGCGCACACATCGCGAGCGCGCTCTCCAGCCAGTCCGAGACGGCAATCCAGCGGCTGTCCGGGCTGGATACTCTGCCCGCGGAGGGCTGGAAAACGCATGTGGGCGATCTCGCACATGGGGAAGCCATCGATCTGGATGACTCGCGTTGGCCAGTCGTCCAGGGCAGGACCGAGGCCACGACCGAAGCGGTCTGGTATCGCCGCTCCATCACCGTGCCTTCCACGCTGAACGGATACGACCTCACCGGCACGAGAATCTGGTTCAGCTTTCGCGCCGACGCGAACGGGCCCATGCCGGAGATCATTTACTTGAATGGCCGTCGCGTGGCCATGGGCGACGACCTTGAGCCCATCGTTCTCTTCGATCGTGCAAAATCCGGCGACACGGTGCTGGTGGCGGTCAAACTACTGCCCACCGTTGACAGGAAAGTCTTCCAGGGGACGGAGCAGAAGATCGAGTTTTCTGAGAGTCGGCCCAATCCCGATGACCTGCGGATCGAGTTTCTCGCCTCGGCGACTCTGCTTCCGAGTCTGTCCAGGAATGTCTCTGCCGACACTGCCCTGCTCGAAAAGGCCATCAGCACAGTGGATCTGAAGGCGCTCGACGCGGCAGACCAGCCAGCCTTTGACGCTTCGCTGCGGCGCGCTCAGGAACTTCTGGAACCGCTGCGGCCAACACTCCGACAGGCCAGCCTGCACCTTACCGGCAATGCACATATCGACGCTGCGTGGCTCTGGCCCTGGACTGAAACGGTCGACGTCGTCCGGCGTACATTCGGCACGGCCCTGCAACTGATGAACGAGTACCCCAACTACACCTATACGCAGTCGGCCGCCGCGTACAACGAATGGGTCGCCGAAAAATATCCGGAGATGAATGCGGAGATCAAACGGCGGATCAAAGAGGGCCGCTGGGAGATTGTCGGCGGAATGTGGGTTGAGCCCGACCTGAACATCCCCGACGGTGAGTCCACGGCGCGTTCGTTGTTGATTGGAAAGCGCTGGTTCCAGAAGGAGTACGGCGTGGACGTCCACATTGGCTGGAATCCAGACTCTTTTGGTTATAACTGGCAGTTACCGCAAATCTACAAAAAGTCCGGCGTGGATTACTTTGTCACCCAGAAGATGGCTTGGAATGACACCAATCAGCTGCCTTTCAAGCTGTTCTGGTGGGAGTCGCCAGACGGCAGCAAGGTCCTCACTTACTTTCCCCATGACTATGTCCATACCGATCTCAATCCTATCCGTTTGGCGGAAGATCTCGCAACTGCCCGCAAGCAGGCGCCGGGATTGGCCGAGATGATGGACCTGTACGGAGTGGGCGATCATGGTGGCGGCCCCACGCGCGCCATTTTGGACGAGGGTATGCACTGGATGCAGCCGGATAAAATCGTTCCGCCGATGCGGTTCGGCACGGCCTCGGCCTACTTCCAGGACATTGCCAGCAAGATTGAAGGCAATTCCCCGGAGTGGGATTATGCCTCCATTGCCAGGGGCTATACCGAGCCTCCTGCGCCGACAGCTGGAAGAATCAGCATTCCTACGTGGAAAAGCGAACTCTATTTCGAATACCATCGCGGCGTAATGACGACGCAGGCCAACCACAAACGCAATATGCGTCAGAGTTCCATGTGGGCATTGAATGCCGAGAAGTACGCGTCCTTGGCATGGTTGGGTGGAGCGTCATACCCGGCCGATGCCTTGACCGAGGCATGGAAGAAAATTACCTTCAACGATTTTCACGACTTGGGAGCTGGGTCTGGCATCGGAATCATCTACAAAGATGCACAGCGCGACTATGACGAGGTGCGATGGGCGACCAGTGAGATTTCCATCAACGCATTGAGCACGCTTGCGGCGCACGTGAATACGAGTGTGGGTAGCGGGATTCCGGTGTTCGTCTTCAATCCTCTGGCGTGGCAGCGCTCCGGACTGGTGACGATTGAGGTTCAGCTGCCTTCCGAAGTTTCGGGCCACCTGTCGGTCGTCGATCCGCGGGGCCGTGTCCTTCCCTCGGAGGTTCTTACCAACGACCAAGCGACCAACACGTATCGCCTGCTGGTGGACGTCAAGAACGTGCCTTCCATGGGCTACACCATCCTTCATGTTGTTCCCGGCGCGAAGCCAGTGGCGACAGATCTGAAAGTAAGTGGATTGACGATGGAGAATGCGATTCTCCGTGTCACGGTAAATCCGAAGACTGGCTGCATCACAAGCCTCTTCGACAAGCGCTCCAACTTCGAGTCGCTGGCCAGCGGCGCTTGCGGTAATCAGTTGCAGACCTTCAAGGACACTCCCAAGAATTACGATGCGTGGAATATCGATCCGGGCACGCTCGATCATATGGCACCGATCGACGCTGTTGATTCGGTGGAGCTGATCGACAAAGGTCCGCTCCGCGCCGTGGTTCGCGTATCTCGAACCTGGCAAAACTCGAAGTTCGTGCAGGACATTACGCTGTATAGCGGAGCCGATGAAGTCGACGTAGTGAACGACATCGACTGGCATGAGACACACGTTCTTCTGAAGGCCGCCTTCCCGCTGGCCGCAACCGGCACTCATGCTACGTATGAAATCCCTTTCGGCAGCATTGAACGCTCCACTACGCGGAACAATAGTTGGGAACAGGCGCAATTCGAGGTCCCCGCGCAACGCTGGGCCGATCTTGGCGATGGACGGCATGGCTTCAGCCTGATCAATGAATCCAAGTTCGGCTACGACGATCAGGACAATGTGCTGCGCCTCACGCTCTTGCGTTCTCCGGTTTGGCCGGATCCGGAGGCCGATCGCGGGCACCATCACTTTAGCTACGCACTCTATCCACACGCCGGCGACTGGAAGCAGGCCCTCACCGTGCGGCATGGCTATGAATACAACTACCAGTTGCAAACCGTGCAGGTGGCCGCTCACGCGGGCACGCTACCCTTGGAGCACTCGTTCGCATCGGTTCAACCGGATAATGTTGTTCTGACGGCGATGAAGAAGGCAGAACACAGCGACAGTCTCATCTTTCACGCCTATGAGTGGGCGGGTAAGTCAAGCAACGTGACGTTCACGGTGCCTAAAGGAGCCACGGGCGCCATCGTGACCAATCTTCTCGAACAGCCGCAGGGATCGCCGCTGACGATCACTGGAGAGCAGCTGACCGTACCTATCCATCCCTTCGAGATTCTCACCCTTCGCGTCGACTACGCGCGGGATGCGAAGTAGGTAAGTGGTTAGCAAAGAATGCGTGGTTTCGTAGCCCAGGACCGAATGGTTTTTCTTTCTGAAATTAGATTAGTGAGCCGGTGCATTCCCGCACTGGGCTTGTTCTCACACTCGCGAGCCGCTCTTGTCCTGGTTTGTTTATGGCGTGGTGAGTTTCATCAGAGGCTAGTGGCTGATCGGAAGGACCACGTCATACCCCAAGAATAGAAGGCGACGATGATGAGAATATTTACTGGCATCCCAAAGATAATGTAGAGCACGGGCATGAACAAAACTGTTTTTTGCAAGAACAGAGCTTGCAAAAGCACCTGAAAGGGCAGGAACAGTGCAAGGTGAGTCATGGCGATGGCCGTCAGGAAGGCCTTTCTTAGCAAGCCGAAATCAAAAATATAGTAAGTCAATCCGAATAGCAGAGGGATAACAGAGATCAATGTGATCCCAGCCGTGACGAGGCCTTCCATGTAGCTGTCCGGAGTGTGAGGAAAACGCGCCGGTAGAAAAACAAAATATAACAGGGCGGTGGCGGGCACCAACAGAACTGCGCGTAATAGATATTTGATAGGGATGAACTTGCCAGACAGAAAAAAGCTACCCGCGAAGAGCGACAAGGTAACAACACAGGTTAGCCACCAGATCAGAGCGCTCGGGAGCACAGGCTCCATGCGCAGGTAGGGAACGTCAAAGCTAATGAAGGACGTCACATGATGGTGTGCCAGACCGAGTTCCGCGCGCAAAGGCAAGAGCCGAATTCCAAGTACCAGCACCCAGGTCCAGAATCGGCAGATCGGGGCCAGCAACATTAACCAGACCGACGAAAAGAACACGAAAAGAAAGACTGCGGCGACCAGGTTCATGGGCCCGAGCCGAAAGTGAGCGAGCGCCCGGTGCATGAGAATGACGCCGCCGCGATGTCCGCGTGGACGCACAGGATCGGCTATCCTTGAGACCTCGCGTCTCCGGGCAAACCTATCGCCACGCTCAAAACTCGCGGAAGAATCCAAGGCTAGTCCCGCCTCTCTGGTAGAACGGGTTGTGGTAATAGTCTCCGACGAGGTTAGCGCCCCAGTTTGTACCGATCCACTGGCGCCAGGTGATGCTTAGGGTTTGACTCTGAAAATCGCTGAGGCTCACGTCGGGCCCGACGAGTTGAAATGCCTCTTTGCCAAAACCACCGCGCAGCGTGATGTAGTGCTGCTTGTTTCGTCCTTCAGTTACGGCCACGAAAGCTGCCGGCGAGAAGACCGCTCCCGGATTGCTGACATTGAAGCGAATTCCTTCTTCGACAATCCAGGGCTTTACGAAGTAATAAGTGCTGCCCAGGAAGAAACTGTGGTCGCGGTGGACGTCCTTCGCAGCGTAGTAGCCAAAACCGAAAGTGGTGATCAACTGCTTGCGACTCATCCATTTCTTATTGATGAAGGCATCGGTTCGGAAGCGGGGCCAGAAAAAACCTCCGACACTGGAACCCAGCGTCAACGAGCCGTACCAGTCGGGATTGAAGTTGTAGGTATCTCCGGCTCCCAGATACACTCCGGCATCGCCGAATTCGTGCTGACCGTTGACCTCCGCATTCACAGTGTTATTGCCCGTTGCGACTACTCCGCGAGCATAACCACCCACCCAGTGTCCGAAGCCATTCGTCAAACCCATATAGTCGCCGCCCGCTTCAACAGAGTTCGTCAACGGCTTCCGTCCAGTTTGCGGCGGGATATCAGCGTCAGGCTGCAGTGGAGCAGTCTGCGCGGTATTGGCCACGCCCGAACTGGATAAACCAGCACTGGCTGTAGGAACGATGTCTTGCATGATGTCCTGGGCGCGTAAGCGCGGCACGGCAGTAAAGGCTAAGAGGAAGAGGACCGCTGCAATCCGCCGTTGCTGTTGGTGAGTGATCGTCATTTGGTTAGAGTCTCGGTTTCGAATCGGAGGTCTTTCCCGTCTCCAGCTATGATGATCCAGGCATCGTTGTCCCGGACTACCTTGGCAGCCCCCAGTACGACTTTCGGTTCGGCGAAGCGGCTCGCCGGAAGCCGCCACGTCTCGTGATCCAAGGTCTGGGGATGAGTTGCTTCGACCGTGATCAGACCAGCGTTTTCCGACATCTTCCACTTCACCTGTTTGCGAGAATTCAAGAAGTTCGCAAGTTCGGTCATGGTGTACCAGCGGAATCGTCCAGCGGCTTTCAACCGGCCCGTTTGTTCCAGCCACCGATCGACGAGATCGTGGTATTGCAGAATTCCGGGAGGATGGAAATAGACCAGCCTCACCGACTGTTGGTCCGAGGCGAAGTCGGTAATAGCCGTAAGCCATCGCTCGATTTCGGCGGCGGAATATCCTTCGGTACTCATTTCCTCGAAGCCCGCGGCTCGATCGAGGTGGAGAATCGGAAAAGCCCAGACGTTTTGGGTTTCGCGTTCGCCGTCGCGATATCCCTGCGTGGGGCCCATACCGGTGTCGCCGGTGAAGTAATACGCGACGAAGCCGTGAGCTTCCAGCCAGCGCGTCACCCATGGTGGCTGATTGCCATTTGGCGCGGAATATTCGAGAACGGGTTTTCCTGTAATCTTTTCCAGTGAGTTCTTGTTTAGTGCCAGGAACTTTTCCAGGTCTTTCGGATTGTCGGTTTCAACGTGGGCGGAAAAGTAGTCATGAATCCAGCCGCCATGGCTTCCAATCGAATAGCCGAGACCCTCGAACTTGCGAATCAGCTCCTGACTGACGGCATTGTGATCGACATTAAATCCCCTCGTGTCGCCTTCTTCGCTGGCATCGGGACCGGCCGTGATGTGAATCGAGTAGGGTCCCTGTTGCATGAGTTTCCACGAACTCATTTCCTGGAGTGGCTTGATGGCCGCGTTGGAGTCAATATGCCAGTTCAGGACCAACCCCCCGACTCCGTCCGGGACGGGCATTAGATAAGGCAACGACAAAGCATGCCCTGCGAAGTACTTTAGGAAGGCATGCAGCAACAAACCATCCGTATTGCCTTTCAAGTATCCCAAGGGCAGATTCACAAAAAGGACGGAACCCTTCTTGTAGGAATTCTCACCAGCAACGAGTCCGTTGCTCGAATGAAACAAGACTTCGCCAGTGTAGTTGCCTGATGTTACGAAGCTGGGATACTGCAGATCGCCGTATTTGTAGCGTCTGAGTTCGGTCTCGAACGTGCCGCCCGAGGACTGAGTGAAACCATCTTTCGCTGTGGAGGTGTTAGTTTCCGCATGAAAGGGATAGTATTTTCCCGGCGGTATTTCCATCTGACTCACAATTGCATTCGTGCTGGTGACTTTGTTCCATTGAATCGTCTTGTCCCCAAACTTATCGTAGAGAGCGTAATCCACGCCCACCATGTCCGACAGGCGCGAACGGCCGGCTGCGAAAGTACCGTTCAGCGAAAATGTGCCGGCGTCATAGACCAGCATCAGTTTTCCGCCGTCTCCCACAAAGCGGTGCAACGTAGCTAAAAAGAGGTCACTTGCCTGCTTATGGATGGAGTCCGGCAGAATCACTCCCGCACACTTGGACTCGCCCCACAAGGGCCGCAGAAAATCCGAATCGTGCACGGGGACCACATGAAGACCTTCTTCACTGCCGGCATCCAGCCACATCGCTACTTTGGGATCGGAGAAACTTGTACTGTCCGGAACCAGCAGAAGCAAGCGGTCGGCGGTTGAGCGAAAACGGTCGCGGGTCGCCCAGGACACAAGCGTCCATGCGGTCAGGATCAGGAGAATGACGCTACTCACTGCGATGAGAATTCGGTGACGCTTCATGGTCTGGCCACCACTTGGCCACGTTCGCGGGCCCACAAGGTGCCAAACACGATTACGCCTTCTTCCACATCGATTTGTGGCGCGCTGACCGTAGTCGGATATTCCAGCGTGCCGCATTGGGTTCCATCAGCGATCACAAGCTCGCGCTCGGCAATCACTGGTCCGTGAATCGCGCAATGCGGACCGATGCGCATCTTTCTTGCGCTGATCAGACTTCCTTCCACCGAGACCCCGTCCTCAAGCACCATGTTCTTCACACTTTTCACGCTGCCGCACACCCGCGCGCCGGACTGAATGTGCAGATTGCCTCGGATGACGATGTTGCTGTGAATGACCTGACCGGCGAGAACCTCGAAGTCGCCATCATGCAAGAGACGTGGGGACTTCTCTGAGCCCGTGCCGGAAGGTGCGCTTGAGACGCCCGCCGTTGCATCCTCGTTGCCGGCGGCGTGCCCGATTTCGATGCGAGGAGCGTTCATACGCAGAAAAACGCAATCAGCGCGAAGACGTATGAGCAAATCTGAAGAAATACGTCCGTGGAGTTTGCAGCCAAGACCAGCGGTGAACACCCCTACAGCATGAATCCAGCGCAGCACAATGCTCGCAGTGCCCAGGTGGACATCGTGTTCTCCCAGGATTGCGCGGTAGCTGTTCTTCTCTCCACCCTCGAATTGGCCGCCCGCATAGATGTCTTTCGAGAAAGTAGCTTCCGGCGGCACGAACAGGTCAACACCCGCAATCATCAAGACCGGGTGAATTGCGTCTCCATCCGCAAGCGTACGCACCATCGGTTCATCGTTTCGGCCCAGGACAACATACTCCTCACCATCGGGGAGCATGCCAGTTTCTGCGCTTCCGGAGTTCACACAACGCTGCAGGATTGGCTCAAGTATTTGGATGTAAGTCCGAAAGCTGTTGGCAAAATGACGAATTTCGCCCGCATTTTGCTGAATAACGCTGAGAGGCAGCGCGTCCGACTTGCGGCGTAATTCCACCAATGCCGGAAGCAGAGGCAGCATAAACATCAGGCCGACTACGAGGACCAGACCCGCCGCTGCAACATACGGATTCACAAGGCCTTTCGAAAACGCTCGGTCTTATCCCAGTGGAATTCAGCCCCGGTGACAAGATCGCTGACTTGCGACACCGCGGCGCGAGAGACCGAGAAGATGCTCACCGCAAATCCCAGAATGAGGAAGGGCAGCAGGCAAATTCGGTTACGCGTCCCATCCAGCCGGGAAGCAGCAGCGATCTCAAAAAAGGCGGCGAGATTGCCCAGTGCGGCATAAGCCGTCAGAGAAAGGAGCGCGATAACGCCATGCAGAGGGGCAACCCCCTGGTAGAACACACAGAGCGCCAGTGCCCAGCCGACCAGAGTAATGGGCGCCATGGCGTATACCCCAAGCAATAATGTCCCATCAATCCGCTCCCGCAGCGTGGCACGATGTTTCCCCAACAACAATCGCAGACTGTAGGTCATCATGGCTTGGTTGTGGCCTTTGGCCCAGCGCATGATTTGCTTGATGCGAACCGGCCAATTTTCGGGCACCTCCTCGTAGCACTCGGAGCGATTCTGATATGCCGTTTTCCATCCATTCAACAAGAGGCGATACGTCAGGTCGGTGTCTTCGGTGAGCGAATTCTCGTTCCAGCCGCCAATCTCCCGTAAGGCACTCAACCTGACTCCTGCGACCGTTCCCCCATGTTGGGGTACGAGCCGAAGGTTCATCCGCGCCTGCTGGTCAACCTGGTATCCGCCCGAGCGTTCCAGATCCAACAGACGCGTCAGTAAATTTGTGCCGGCGTTCATCGGCACTACGCGGCCCATCACACCGCCCACTTCCAGATCGAAAAACGGCGCTACAAGTTGCTTGATGAGTCCCGCACCTGGAATGTAGTCCGCATCGAAAATAAGGATGACCTCGGTATCCACCAATTCCATGGCATCCTTCAATGCAGCGGCTTTGCCGCCCTTGCCCGAGATGCGATGGAATGGCTGAATGCGCCCGGGAAACTCCTCAACAAATTTGTCGATGATTTCGCGGGTGCGATCGGTCGAACGGTCATTCACAGGAACCACCAGCATCTTGTCTTCGGGATATTTCACCGTCATCAAGGCGCTGAGGGCGTTGGCGATAACCTTCTCTTCGTTGTGAGCGGCCACGAGCACGGTGACCGGAGGCCAGTCGGCCGTGTCAATGTCGATGTAAGGATGTCTTTGGAAGCCGAAAAGCCGGTTCAGCGTGAAAAAGTAATGGCGGGCGGTGTAGATGCAGATGACGAAAACAATGACGTACAGAACGGCAATCATCGCGCACAACCACAACCCGAAAATCGGTTGCGCATCGTCACACTTTACCTGCTGCGGCGGCTTTGCTCGCAGTTTCCTCCGTGTCGCTTTTCCGGCGGCGGGGCGGTGGCCTCGGCCCTAGTTTGAATTGCTTGTCGGCTTCCAGCAGTGGAATCTTTTTCTGATGCCAGCGGGAGACGGCCTCCACAATCCTCTCTGAACTGTGACCATCCCCGTAAGGATTCTCACCCGCGGACATGTCCTGATATGCGCCCGCATCGTCGAGCAGATGGCTGGTCTCGCTAACGATTGCATCGCGTGACATGCCGATGATTTTGGCCATGCCAAACTGCGCCGCTTCCGGACGCTCCGTAAGCTTGCGCAGTACCAGAACCGGCTTGCCGAAGGTAGGTGCTTCCTCTTGAATGCCTCCCGAATCAGTCAGCACCAGGAAACAACGCCGCAGCAGGCTGACGAACGTGATGTAGTCGAGGGGTTCGGTCAGGTGGATTCGATCTGTGTTCTGCAACAGCGCATTCACCGTGCTACGCACGTTGGGGTTCATATGCACGGGATAGATAACACGAATGTCGGAATGCTTCTTGACCAGATCCTTGAGCGCCATGCACATGTGTTCCTGGTCCGCGCCCCAGGATTCCCGCCGATGCGAGGTGACCAGAACCAGGCGGCTATTGTCGTCTGGGATGTCAGCGAGAGGGGTGTTCTCCCAAGAATGCGGAAGAGCGCTGAGCGCGCGCAGGGTATCAATTACCGTGTTGCCCGTGACTACAATTTTCGCCGCGGAGACGCCTTCGGCCAGCAGGTTCTCCCGTGCCAGAGCGGTTGGCGCAAAGTGTATCTCGGCCAGCACAGAGGCCAGACGTCGGTTGGCTTCTTCGGGAAATGGGTCGTAAAGGTTGTGACTGCGGAGGCCAGCTTCAATGTGACCCACAGGAATTTTGCAGTAGTAAGCCGCTAGCGCCGAGGCAAAAGCAGTGGTGGTATCGCCCTGCACCAAGACCATGTTGGGTTCAAAACGGTGGCACGCATTCTCCACGGTGTCCAATACGCGCCCCGTAAGGGAGTTCAGCGTCTGATTCGGGCGCATTACCGCCAGATCAAAGTCGGGCTTGATTTTGAAAAATTGCAGGGCGCTGTCGAGCATCGTGCGATGCTGGCCGGTATGAACCACGGCGGTCTCGAACTCGTCCGACCGCTGGCGCAGTGCGTGAATTACCAGCGCCAATTTAATTGCTTCCGGCCTCGTTCCGAGGACCGCGATAATCCGACACTTCATGAAGATCGCCTGCCGTTTCTAGGTGCCTAGGATTCACCATCCAAGCCTCTAAGAACTGGTTGCGGCAGGGACTTCGTGAGAGATGATTAATCTTCCACCGATGACCTCCCTCATTTTGGATCAGATACGTCCCTTCGGTAAAGTTACCGAAGTTCGCTCAGGGCTCTCAGCACAGTTTAGATTCGCAGTTGTCCCTCCCTCCCCTCTCCTCCCCCGAACCTGCGAAGTTCACTACGCCGCGACGTCCAGTCCCGGCCCACACTTATTCGCGCAGCCCACCCCCATGCATTCCTTGCTTCTTCGTCTTGCTTTGGTCCTTTGACCACTGCCAATTCGCCCGGTCGAAATCCCGCAGCGAGACGCCATATTGTGCAGCCATCTCTCGGCAGGCCGCGAGGTTGGCGAGATAGAACCTCAGCCACTGCCGTCTTTGACACCCGTAGCGTGAGAAGCCCGGAAGTCGCAGACCGTGTACAGAGTCGGGAACATCGCAGTCAGGATTGCCGACGCCATTTTCACTTTGACCCCCACCAGTTTCGTCAGCGCCTTTACCGCCCCCTGCACGTCCCCGGCCTTCGTAGCCTCGATTGCCTGCCTGATTGCCGCCTCATCCCGATCGAGGCTGTTCAGGTTGAATTGGTCCATCCGCCGGGGAGACTTCCACTCGACAATCGTCTTAGCGTCCTCGATGTGAAACGGGCCATTTACCAGACGCCTGCCAGCCTCTTCTATCAGTCGGTCGGCATCCGCCGCCGTCACACTCTTGTAGGGCGTCCGCAGGTACTTCGCCGCGAGTTCCGGGATTAGGACCGGGTCGTATTGCAGTCGCACTGCAGCCACAAACACTTGGCAGCCGCATTTCCCGGATCAATACCTTTAGGATGAAAGATGGTGGAAACCGGAACGTTCCCACCATCCCATGTACATTTCGGAAGACCAGGGCTTCGACAGCCGCCCAAAGCCCACGGACTCTACAGCCGCCCGGCCAGAAGCAGCACGAGTAACACCACGACCACCAGACCGAGGCCACCGCTGGGGTAATAGCCCCACGATCTGCTGTACGGCCAGGCTGGCAAAGCACCGAGCAATAACACCACGAGCACGATCAGTAGAATCGTCGACATGAAAAACCTCCAATCATCGTTTTCTATTCCTCGTTTTCTATTCCTGGTTTCGAGAATCTGAGGCCTGGCCTCCAAAACAAACCCGGCCTTTTGCAAAGGGATGCCAGAGATGCTTGCCTCATCGGCTCGCGGTGTCTGGGGTCCCAGCGGCCGGCTTCAGTTCGCCGTGTTCTTTGGCCTGGCCCGAATATCTCCTTATCGCCGCCAGGAAAGGTTCACTCGTCTCTCTCGCTCGAACTCTTCCGCTTAAGATATCCGGGAACGGTACGTAGCTCCCGTAGAGAATCCGGGTCTCGTCTTTATCCTGCGTAACGACGGAGCCGTTGAGATCAATGACCGCAAAGATGCCGCGCGCTCGAGAATAGGTCAGCACTTCTGCTCTCATTTTCCAGTCCGTGTCGGCGCCGGTGTCGCGTCCAACCGGACCCGCAGCCGCCGAAGCATCCGCGCCGAGCTTGAACTTACTGGACAACAGATGCTGCATTCCATCGTCATTCGTCACAACCATCACCAGGTCGACCGCCTGGCCGCCGAGCTGCAATCCCCAGCTTCCGCCGGTGATGGTGATCGGCGCCGGTGCGCTCCATCTGCCGCTTTCTGTCCGGCACGTGGCGACACCTTTGCCATGACTGCCTCCGAAACCGACAGCAATTTTCACCATGGAGGGAATCACCGCCACGCACTTCGCATCACTCATCACCTTGTCAGGGATTGCTTTATCAGGAGTGGCCATGATCTCGTTCAGAACCTTGGCGGATGCATCGAGCCGTTTGTCAATGTCTGACCGGTCTTTGTCATCCGCGGAGCAGACCATACTGGCCAAAAACAGAAAGCCAAAACCGAGCACCAGCAGACATCTCGGCGATGTGGAGCGAATTCTTCTCATAAGCGACCTCTTCCGTGCTCGAAGCGAGCAGCTGTTTTGAATGCTATTGCGCATATAACCGTAAATTCCTCTTCGCGCTTCTTCCATCGGGTCGAAGCTGTAACGTGGGTCGTTGCGTGCTTGAGGAATTGGGAATGCTGGCAGCCGGTTTACACGCTTGTAGGGTTCGAGAGGCAGTGCGAATAGGGTGTTGCTAGTATTTGATCTTTGAGAAGTGGAGTAATTAAGGGTTAACCCCGATGGGAATCTTGCACGCTTGCTTCGCGGATCAGGGAATGCGAGCTGCCTAGGTAAGTGGAAAGTTCTTACTTGGAGCAGGCGACCCCGAAAGCACGGCTCCCTTAATTCCCAACCTTTGCACTGTCCTACGGCAACTAAGTTCCAGATAGCGACAAATTCCAAAGGCGCGGGTAGGCCCACGCTTTCATCAGGAGGAAGCTTTTTATGGCAGACGATATGGAGAAAAAGGGGCAGCAGGGCAGCCAATCTGGACAAGGCAATCAGGGCGGGCAGTCTGGCCAGCATGGACAGGGCCAACAGAGTGGCCAGTCCGGCCAGAACCAGCCAAAGAAGGGCGGTCAGGGGCAGAACGAGAACGAGGAAGACGACCAGAATCGCGACCGTCAACGTCGCGCTTCGTAGTTTTCTTCTAATGCTATTGCAATGATCGCTGGGGTCCCGGCCTTTTGGGGTCGGGATTTCGTTTTTATCGAGGTATCGTAATTTGTACGCTTCAAGTGCAAGGCTGACAATCAAAAAACTCGCGAGGAAACCAAATGGCAGTGAAGAAACGTCCTCTGAAGCAGGAACCTTTCCTAAATACGGTCGCTCGCAAGCTGGGGCACGCGGCAGGCGCACTCACCAAGGCAACCGAAGATTTGGCGGAGAATCTCTCAGCCCTCCCGGAAACTGTGACGAAGAGGGTACGCGAAGCTGGCCATATCGCACCCGCGAAGCCCTCTCAGGGGAGTGCCCGGCGTGCGAAGAAACTTCTTCCCACCTCGAGAAGGCGCAAAACGAAGGCCGCGTCTGGCGTGCCGAAGCGAAAACGGAAGAACAAAGTTGCCTGAAGTTTCACACGGGGACCGAGCCCCGGCTTCACTGGACCGTGATCAGAAAACCTTACATGGATTGGTTCTGGCAACTAGGGAAACTATTGCGAGTTAGCAGGGCGCGGACAGTATTGCCGGCAAGCCGATGTGTTCTTACAGTGCGGAGAGTGCAGAAAGTTGAGGCCGTCTCCCATGGCATACAAAATTGCAGGAAACAGTATTGAAGGGCAGCGTTCGCCTTCGGCAGAAGATCTAAGGCGCGTGTTCGAGACTGCTGTGTGCGAGATTCATCAAGCTGATCGCGCCGCTAAGAAGACGCTCCAGTATCGTACTCCGATCGTCTCCCGCGCGAGGATTTTGGGGCTGTCTCAAGCCGGCGCAGAGAAACAAGCACTGGCGGACGCAGCTCGCGCCCTGGCTCGGCTCTGGAAGGTTTGAGAGAATCCGCTCCCGGGGAGAATGTCAGGAACAGTGCCCGCCGGTTCCGTTTTCTGCCGAAGTGCTCTCTCGATAACAAACGAAGTGAGGATGGCGAGACTTAGAAGGTGTTAGGGGATCGCTGAACTAGACAGCGTCCCCCTTTTGGCGGTAAGTGAAGCTAACTCACTTTGCGGCGCGCGCGAGTGTTTTCTCATCTTCTTCTGTTCCTGTTGCGATTGACTTATCGGCCGGCGGATTTGTCTTCCCTGCCTTGTCGACAGCCTTTTTCCCGGCTTCTTTCACATTGCCCCAGGCGTTCTGCATCTTCCCTTCTACCTGCTTCGCCGCTCCTCGGACCTGTTTCTCGTTGTCTCCAGTCCATTCGCCCGCCTGGCGCTGGACGCGACCAGCAACATCTTTGACCTTGCCTTCCACTTGATCCTTGTTCATGAGTATTTTCTCCTGGATTTGTTCTTCGATTCTTCGAAGTCGACTTTTGCTCCCCGGATCCCGCCGCTGCCGAGACGTTAACTCAGACGACTGGGCTTCGGCCTTGGATCAAACGGATCAAAACGGCGACCACCGCCAATACGAGCAGAATGTGAATGAATCCACCCAGTGTGTACGAGCTCACCATGCCCAACAGCCAGAGAATCAAGAGCAGAACGGCTATAGTCCAGAGCATCGGTACTCCTTTCCTGGAAGCTTTATGCTGCTCGCTTGCAAACGCTAGCCAGCAACTGCACCGGAGTGTACGCGGAATACATGGCGGCAGGTATCGAGTAAAATCCCTACTCGAAGCGAAACTTCACTTTACTTGCGATGGAATGCGCAAGGGCGCGGTGGTTCTCAACCAGCCTGCTAGAAAAACTGGACGATTCCATTCTGCAGGGCATAGAGTGCAAGATCCGCGACCGAATTGGGGCTTGGTAGCTGGCTCAGAACCGCCTCGCGGTCACGCGATTCGGTTTTCTTTCCGCGGCGAGTCGCCCAGGAGGAAGCACTCGCGGTGCGCACGGATCGGGTAACGATTCTTCCCGGACGCTCAGGCCACAGTAGTCTCTGGCGGCGTACCACGGAGTTGCGGCGGCATCTGAATCTGGATGATGTTGTTCTTGATCGCGTACACGACCAGGTCGCGAATGGAATGCAGGCTGAGCTTTCGCATGATGTTGCTGCGATGTGTTTCCACCGTCTTGGTACTCAAGTTCAGGAGTGAGGCCACTTCCTTGGAACTCTTTCCTTCCGCGAGAAGCTGAGTAACCTCGCGTTCCCGGACGGTCAGTGTCGGCAAGTTCGGAGGCTCGCTCCGGGATATGGCGTGACCCTTCTCCAGGAAGCCCGCCAACACTAGATCGTTCACCCGTGGCGTGAAGAACATCCGTTTGCTCTGCAAGGCATCGACAGCGGACACCAGATCGCGAGCAGCATCGGATTTCAGCACGAACCCGCGCGCCCCGGCGTCGAGCGCCTCACGGATGACCTGATCGGAATCAGTGATCGTGAGAACAATAACTTTGAAGTTGGGATCATGCTGCAGCAGTTGGCGTGTGGTGTCCAAGCCATTAAGGTATGGCATGCCTATGTCCACGATCACGACATCCGGCTTCAACTGCTTGGCCATCTCGAGCGCCTCACGGCCATCGGATGCCTCTCCGCACACTTCCCAGCCCTCACGTTTCTGGAGAAGTGAACACAAACCTCGGCGTACGATTTCGTGATCGTCGGCTAACAAGATACGCAGTTTCATGGCATCCTCCACCTAAGCCTCAGAGATAGATAGATCTGGACACACTAACGGATCGGAACTTAACCCGAAGCGTGCGGACTTCGTGCCAGTGCTGTAAAAACCCTATGCTGACTTACCGCCTCTACGGCCTCCAACAGATCACGGGCGGCATTCGACTTCACGACGTACCCCCTGGCTCCAGCATCCAAAGCCTCACGCATCATCTGCGGAGAATCATGCTGAGTAACGAACAAAACTTCGAGACCTGGGGTCTTTTGCTTCTGAATTAACCGGCACGCTTCCAAACCATTCATTCGAGGCATGGTGACGTCGAGCACCACAACGTCGGGCTGCAAAACGCCGACCTTGTCCAGGGCCTCGACTCCATCCGATGCCTCGCCGACTACCTCCCACCCGGATCGCCCTTCCAACAATGTTCGCAGGCCTTGTCTCACGATGGGATGATCGTCCACTAGCAGTATGCGGACTGCCATAAGGTTTTCTAGCTCTCTGAGGCAGCCTCCTGCATATCGTTCGATACAGTGACCCGGCTGGCTCCAGTTTCAGGGTCGCCCCACTCCTGCCGCAGGAGTCTATCAGGCCAGGTGGAAAAGGCAACGTCTTCGTGAATCATTTGGAAGTTAGCATGGCACTATCCGGAGTCGAATACAGGGAATCCTGTATTTTCGCAGATCTAGGGTTCCAAATAGAGACTTTAGTTGTCGATTGAGCTGACTCTCGGGAAATAGGTTCCTTCATGCAAAAGCGCATCCACTGCCTCGACGATGGACCCAACATCCGACTTGGCGCAGGCTCCCCGGATCCCCACTCTACGGGCTTCCTCGGCCAGTTGATTGGACAGATGAATGGTGACCATCAGAATGGGAATCTCAGGAAACAGTCTCGTGATTTGCCGGGCCACATCGAGACCGTTTAGATCTGGCATCTGAAAATCGAGCAGAATCATGTCGGGCGGATTTTTCTCGACTCGTTGGAGCGCTTCTCTTCCGGTGCGAGCCTCGTCACACACCTGCCAGGTGCTTTGCTGCTCAAGCAGAACACGAAGATAGTGCCGCACCGCCGGGTTGTCGTCTACCACAAGAATTCGAACCAAGCGGCACTTCCTCCAATGCAGGGCCCCACTGCTTAAGTACGGCTTCGATCCTGGCCAGGACCAATGTCTCTGGCCGCGCTAGCCACAGCCAGCTATTCAATGCCCTTTGCTGTGGCCCTCTTCTTCTTTGTGCTTCTTCAGCACCGTTCGCGCAGCCACTTCCTTGGCCCGATCACCGTAGCGGCCGGACCGTTGCGCACTTTCCTTGATATGCTCATACTCTCGCTGCTCTTTTGCACTTACTCCGCGAAGATGTTTTTTTTCAGGCATCCCGTCTCCTTCATATCATTCTCACCCGTCCACCATAGATTCTTAGCGATGGGCTCGCAATACGGCAAACTCCTTACGCCCAACACTGCCCGCGCGGCGTATTCTTTCTTACCTAACCACTGCAGGATACGACAGGGATATCTGCGGCCACTCATTGTTTCGTTTAGGCGACGGAGATTCGCCGATCGGATTTGCCGCGGGTCTCCGCAGTCTCCGCTTCGGAAATAGCAGGTCGCGCATTTTCATCTTCGCTTTGTGCAGTTGCGATTTTGAATTGCCCACCGAGCAGTCCAGCATTTTGGCGATCTCGTGGTGCTGGTATCCCTCGACCTCGTGCAGAGCGAAAATCTTCCGGCACCCCTCAGGGAGTTCCAGCATGGCGCGGCGAAGCGCAATACGGTCGACCGCGCCCGACAGATTCAGATCCGCTCTTCCGACGTCGCGGCGCAGAGATGGCGACTCTGACGACACCGGTTCGTCAAGGGATACCACCGGCGGGGACTTCCGCCGTCGCAACTTCATGAGCACGGTGTTCACCGCCACTCGGTAAAGCCACGTGGAAAAGGCGGAGTCGCCGCGGAACGATCCCACGCTGCGGAACACCTGCAAGAAAGCTTCTTGCGTCAGGTCCTCCGCTTCAGCAACATCCTTGGTCATCAGCAGACAAACGGAATACACGCGCTTTTTGTGAGTCTGGAAGAGCGCGGAAAAGGCCTGCTCGTCGCCACGTTGTGCGCGCTGAACCAGGCTGCGTTCGGATTCATCTCGGTTGACTTCTTGAACGTCCGGAATCGCACTGCTCGCTGTCGCGGAAATCACGCAAGTCGCCACTGTAGTCCTCCTTCAATCGAACCAGGGTGCTTGTCTGAGCTCTCGATAATTCGGGAGCATTTCAACTTCTGAAACATTGAACGTCTGAAAAGAGACTAACGGCGCCGCGGTCCGCGGCCCATCGGGATGCTGCTGTAATTAATTGGCAGACTTGCTGTACAGAGGTGGGGTCAAATACCGAAAGGTGTGCGTTCGCCTTGGGCTGCCGCGAAACGGAACGCGGCGAGGGCTATCACTCCATGCGGCGGCAAGGAGCAATCGGGGCAATTCCTTAGAGGGGGACGAACTACCAGGTAGAGAGTTGCGACTTAAATAGTCAGAGCACCAGCCTCTCGCAATACCGAACTACAAGGAATCACTAGTTCGACAAGGGTTCCGGGATGGACATTGGTCAGCCTTAGTTCTCCACCAAATTCTCTGGCACGCTGCTTCATGCCTCCGATGCCGACGCCAACGCTATCCGGCTGCAGCTCCGCAATTCTCTTGCCAATTCCCTTTCCGTCATCTCGCACCGCAACCACGATGATTCCTTCTCTTTGAGTCAACGTAATCCATACCTTGCTTGCTTCAGAATGCCTAAAGACATTGGTCAGTGCCTCTTGGACGATTCGGAAAACGGCAGTTTCTACCTCCGACGCGAGCCTTGGAAATTCGACGGGCTGCACGTCGAGAGACGTTTCAATTCCGCTGCGCTTTGTAAGCCCTTCCACGTACCATGCAAGCGCCGATAGTAAGCCAACTTCATCAAGTAACGGCGGATGCAAAAGGTGAGACATGGTGCGCACCTGCTGAATGGCGCGATCAACGATGTTGCTGGCCTGCACCCACGCATCCTCCACGGGTGGAGCGGATTCCTCCAAAATCATCTTGTCCAATACCATCTTAGCCACGGCGAGTTCCTGCCCTAACCCGTCGTGCAGATCGCGGGCAATCCGCCGACGCTCCTGGTCCTGCATGGTCATGAGCCGGACAGAGAGACGCCTCAATTCGTCCGTCCGCCGGTCAACCATCTTCTCCAATTCCGTAGCGCTGTCGCGAATCGATTGCTCCAACAGTTTGCTGTCGTGAATGTCGGAACACGTCCCGTACCATTTCACGATCTTCCCATCCGGATCTCGTATCGGAACCGCGCGCGCTCGGAACCAGCGATAACCCCCATCCTTGGACCGGATGCGATACTCCGCCTCGTAGTTGGTTCCTGATTCGACGCAGAGCATCCAGTCCGCCATGGCCTTTTGCTTATCCTCAGAGTGCACATAGTCCAGCCACCCGAAACCATTCGCTGAGCCCGGGGAAGCGCCGGTAAAATCATAAAATCGGTCGCTGATGTAATCCCTGGCACCGTCATTCTTACGGCTGAAGATGATGTCCGGCGCGGTATGGATAATGGCATCAAGTTCTTGATTCTTTCCCACCAGCTCCATATTGAGCTGCAGCAGTAATTCCGCCTTGCGAGCCAATTCTTCCGTTCGCTCCAACACGCGCTGCTCCAGTTCGCGATTCAGAGTTTCGAGCTGCCGCGTTTTGCGGTGCAACTCGGCAAATACCCTGACTTTCGCACGCAGAAGCTCCGCCACCACCGGAACGGAAATGTAGTCGACGGCGCCGTGTTCATATCCTTTGAGCTGATCCAAATCGGTCAGATGCACCGCCGATACAAAAATGATTGCAGTCCTCTGAAAACGCGGGTGTTGGCGGATCATTGCAGCCAATTGAAAACCATCGAGCTCGGGCATGCTCACATCCATCAGCACCACCGCAACGTCGTTCTTCAGCAGAACTTCGAGAGCTTCCTTCGCCGAAAGGGCCTTGATCAGGTTCTCGCCCAGTCCGCCCAGCATGACCTCGTAACTAAGCAGCTTGGCCGGCTGATCATCCACCATGAGAATGTTGACCTTTTCGTTCGTGCTCATTAGTTATCTCCGCGACGTCTGTGGAGCTACGTTTTCTACGACGGACGAGTACTATCTGTGAAGCCACATCCGCAGTGACGAGAGCAGTTGCTCGGTATTCACTGGTTTAGCCAGGTATTCAGACGCTCCCGCTTCAAGACACTTCTCCCGGTCTCCCTTCATCGCTTTTGCGGTGAGGGCAATGATCGGTAAGCGCCGGAACGAAGTGTTCTGCCGGATCACCTGCATGGTTTCGTACCCGTCCATTTCCGGCATCATGATGTCCATCAGGACAATCGCAATATCCGGGGTCGATTCCAGCTTGGCAATCGCTTCCCGCCCAGTCCCCGCCGTGATCACGGTCATGCCCCTGCGTTCAATAACACTGCTGAGGGCGAAGATGTTGCGCACGTCATCATCTACGATCAGTACTTTCTTGCCCACCAGGGCATCATCCGAGTGATGCAAGCGGTCAAGCAGCATTTGTTTTTCCACCGGCAAATTACCAACGACACGGTGCAGGAACAACGCGGTCTCATCCAGCAACCGTTCCGGCGACTCCACTCCCTTTACAACAACGCTGCGTGCCAGCGAATGCAGCCGGGCATCTTCCTCCGGGGAAAGTTCCTTGCCCGTGAAGACTACGACGGGCAGGTCGCCCAGCGATGGAGTGTCGCGGAAGCGCTCTAACACGTCGAAGCCTGATATGTCTGGTAGACGCAGGTCGAGAACGACACAGTCCACGGCGTGCTGTTGAGCCGCTTCGATTGCCTCCGCGCCTGTAGCCACGACCGTAACGTCAATGTCGTCATACCCCAGCAGTTCCTTGATACTGAGTTGCTCGGCCGGGTTGTCTTCCACCACCAGCAATCGTTTCCGCCGGGGAGCGGAGTATTCCTTGATGCGGGCCAAAGCTGTTTCCAGCCCCTCCGGCGTAGTGGGCTTCGTGACAAAGGCAAACGCGCCCCGGGCCAGACCGTGGTGACGATCCTCGTCCAGGGTCAGCATCTGAACCGGAATGTGCCGGGTTGCAGGATCCTGCTTCAGGTGGTTCAGAACTGTCCACCCCAGCATGTCCGGCAGGAAAACGTCCAGGGACACAGCGGTCGGATGGTACTCCTGGGCCAGCGCGAGGGCTTCCGCACCACGGTTAGCCACCAGAACTTTGAAGCCCTTGTCCCGCGAGAGATCCCGCAACACGCGAGCATAGTGTGGGTCGTCCTCAACAATCAGCAAGACCGCGTCATCGGGTTGCAGATTGTCCCGGTCGTCGGGAATCTTCTCAATCGGATGCTCCGAGACGCCCGCCACCGTCAACTGTACTGGCGAAACGGACGATCGAGACCTTCCCTCCGCTGGAACGGCTCCAGAGGAAGAAGGACCGACGTAAGTTTGCGGCAAGTAGAGAATGAACGTGCTGCCTCGGCCGGGAGCGCTGCGCAGCTGAATTTCTCCGCCGAGCAGACTCGCCAACTCGCGGCTGATCGCCAGCCCCAGCCCTGTGCCGCCGTACTTGCGGCTGGTGCCGGCGTCTGCTTGCTGGAACGCTTCGAAGATGATCCGCTGCTTTTCAAACGGAATGCCAATACCGGTATCGGCAACTTCAAAGGCCACCACCGACGCGGCCTTACCCAGAATCGGGTGATCCTCGGCCCAACCGCTCCGGGCAAGAGATACCGACAGCCGGACGCCTCCACTTTCGGTGAACTTGAAAGCATTGGACAGCAGGTTCTTCAGTACTTGTTGCAACCGCTTCGAGTCGGTCACCACGCTCCGGGCGAGATGCGGGTCGGCCTGCACCTCGAAACTGAGATGCCGGTGTTCCGCTTCGTGCCGGAACGGGCGTTCCAACGCGTCCAGAAGGCTGGCGAAGAAGACTTCCTCCGCCTCCACCGAGACCGTTCCAGATTCGATCTTCGACAAATCGAGAATGTCCGTAATCAAGTTCAGCAAGTCTGTTCCCGCGCCATGAATCGTGCGCGCGAACTCAACTTGCTTCGGTGTGAGATTCGCATCCGGATTGTCACTGAGTTGTTGCCCCAGAACGAGAATGCTGTTCAGTGGCGTGCGCAACTCATGCGACATGTTGGCCAGGAATTCCGACTTGTATTTCGATGTCAAAGCCAGTTCCTTGGCCTTATCTTCCAGAGCACGCCGCGCTTGCTCGATTTCCTGGTTCTTGCGTTCCACTTCAACGTTCTGTTCCGCGAGCTGCTGCGCTTTTTGCGCGAGCTGCTCGTTCGTCTGCTGCAATTCCTTTTGCTGCATCTGCAGCTCGGTGGCCAACTGCTGGGACTGCTTCAAGAGTCCTTCCGTCTGCATCGTGGCCTCGATACTGTTAAGCACGATGCCGATGCTGGCCGTCAGCTGCTCAAGAAATGCCAGATGGGATGTTGTGAAGTTGCTCAACGAGGCTAGCTCGATGACCGCCTTTACCCGGTCTTCAAACAGGACAGGCAGCACGATAACGTTCCTCGGAACCGCTTCGAACAAACCTGACCGAATAGAAATCGTGTTTGGTGGCAGTTCGGAAATCAGCATCCGTTTTTTTTCGGCTGCACACTGTCCCACCAAACCCTCGCCGATCTTCAATCGCCGCAGATGCCCGCCCTCGCCGTCCCCGGCAAAGGCCGAGAGCAGCACCATCTCCGCCGATTCCTCACCTCCCATTTGGTAGATCACGCCTTGTTGGGCGCTTACCAGAGGCGCAAGTTCCGACAAGAGCATGCGTCCCACGGTGGTCAGATCGCGTTGCCCCTGCAACATGCCGGTAAAACGCGCCAGATTCGTCTTCAGCCAATCCTGCTCCGTATTGCGATCGGTAGTCAGGCGAAGATTGTCGATCATCGTGTTCAGATTGTCTTTCAGGTCGGCGACTTCGCCGCTCGCCTCCACCTGAATGGAACGCGTGAGGTCGCCCTTGGTGACGGCCGTGGCAACCTCAGCAATGGCCCTTACCTGATTGGTCAAATTGTCGGCCAGCAGGTTCACGTTGCCCGTGAGATCCTTCCACGTACCCGCGGCGCCGGGCACGTTGGCCTGACCGCCCAGCCGGCCCTCGACGCCGACTTCGCGGGCGACCGTCGTAACCTGGTCGGCGAAAGTGGCCAGCGTGTCTGTCATGTTGTTAATGGTTTCGGCCAGCGCCGCAACTTCACCCTTCGCGTTAACGGTCAGCTTCTGAGTGAGTTCGCCATTAGCGACGGCAGTCACCACTTTCACGATGCCGCGCACCTGTTCGGTCAGGTTGGCAGCCATCACGTTCACGTTGTCCGTAAGATCTTTCCACGTCCCGGCCACGCCCGGAACCTGCGCCTGCCCGCCCAGCTTGCCTTCCGTACCCACTTCGCGAGCCACGCGAGTGACTTCGGCGGCGAATGCATTCAGCTGATCGACCATCGTGTTGATGGTGTTCTTGAGTTCGAGAATTTCGCCTTTCACGTCCACCGTGATCTTGCGTGATAAATCGCCGCGAGCCACAGCAGTGGTCACCTCTGCAATATTGCGCACTTGCCCGGTGAGGTTCCCGGCCATTGCGTTCACGGAGTCGGTAAGATCCTTCCAGGTTCCGGCCACACCGGATACGTTGGCTTGTCCGCCGAGCCGGCCTTCGCTGCCCACTTCGCGGGCCACGCGCGTCACTTCGGCGGCGAACGAGCGCAGTTGCTCGACCATCGTGTTCAGCGTCTCTTTCAACTGCAAGATTTCGCCCCGCACGTCCACCGTGATTTTCTTCGAGAGATCGCCGTTCGCAATGGCCGTCGCAACTTCAGCAATATTTCTCACCTGGCCAGTGAGGTTGCTGGCCATGAAGTTCACATTGTCCGTGAGATCCTTCCACGTTCCGGCAACTCCGGGTACCTGCGCTTGGCCGCCTAACTTTCCGTCGGTGCCTACTTCGCGGGCTACGCGCGTGACTTCGCCAGCGAAGGCATTGAGCTGGTCGACCATCGTGTTGATGGTGTTCTTGAGTTCGAGAATCTCGCCCTTCACGTCGACCGTAATCTTGCGTGACAAATCGCCGCGCGCCACTGCGGTCGTAACCTCGGCAATGTTGCGCACCTGACCCGTAAGGTTCCCTGCCATCGAGTTGACTGAGTCCGTGAGATCCTTCCAGGTACCGGCGACGCCAGGCACGTTGGCTTGTCCTCCCAGACGGCCCTCAGTGCCGACTTCACGCGCGACGCGCGTCACTTCTCCGGCAAACGCGTTGAGCTGATCGACCATCGTATTGATGGTCTCTTTGAGCAGGAGAATTTCGCCGCTCACATTCACCGTGATTTTCTTCGAAAGGTCGCCGCTCGCGATAGCGGTGGCAACTTCTGCGATGTTGCGCACCTGACCGGTCAAGTTACTGGCCATCGAGTTGACCGAGTCCGTAAGATCCTTCCACGTGCCGGCGACACCGGGAACCTGCGCCTGTCCGCCCAGCTTGCCATCGGTGCCGACTTCACGGGCCACACGGGTTACTTCCGAAGCAAATGACCGCAACTGATCCACCATCGTGTTGATGGTGTCCTTGAGTTCGAGAATTTCGCCTTTCACGTCAACCGTGATCTTGCGTGACAAATCACCGCGGGCCACGGCAGTGGCGACTTCAGCGATGTTTCGTACCTGGCCAGTGAGGTTGCTGGCCATGAAGTTCACGTTGTCCGTAAGATCCTTCCACGTGCCGGCAACTCCGGGCACTTGTGCCTGTCCGCCCAGCTTGCCTTCGGTTCCAACTTCGCGCGCCACACGCGTCACTTCGCCGGCGAACGCATTGAGTTGGTCCACCATCGTGTTGATGGTGTTCTTGAGTTCGAGAATCTCGCCCTTTACGTCGACCGTGATCTTGCGTGACAAATCGCCGCGAGCCACTGCGGTCGTAACCTCGGCAATGTTGCGCACTTGACCGGTAAGGTTTCCGGCCATCGAGTTGACTGAGTCCGTGAGATCCTTCCAGGTACCTGCGACGCCAGGAACGTTGGCTTGCCCTCCCAGACGGCCCTCGGTTCCGACTTCGCGCGCCACCCGCGTGACTTCGCCAGCGAAGCGGTTGAGCTGATCCACCATCGTGTTCAGCGTTTCCTTCAGCTGCAAGATTTCACCGCGGACATCGACCGTGATCTTGCGCGATAGATCGCCATTGGCGATGGCCGTCGCTACTTCGGCGATGTTTCGCACTTGGCCGGTCAAGTTGCTGGCCATGAAGTTCACGTTGTCCGTCAGATCTTTCCACGTACCGCCAACTCCGGGCACCTGCGCTTGTCCGCCCAGCTTGCCTTCGGTACCTACTTCGCGCGCCACGCGCGTAACTTCACCAGCGAACGCGTTGAGTTGATCCACCATCGTATTAATGGTGTCCTTGAGTTCGAGAATTTCGCCTTTCACGTCGACCGTGATCTTGCGCGACAAATCGCCGCGAGCCACAGCGGTCGTAACCTCCGCGATGTTGCGCACCTGAGCCGTCAGGTTCCCCGCCATCGCGTTGACCGAGTCGGTCAGATCTTTCCACGTTCCCGCCACACCTACGACGACGGCCTGTCCGCCCAGCTTGCCATCCGTACCCACCTCGCGGGCCACGCGGGTTACTTCGGACGCAAATGAGCGCAACTGGTCCACCATCGTGTTGATGGCCTCTTTAAGCTGAAGAATTTCCCCGCGCACATCGACCGTGATCTTGCGAGAGAGATCTCCACTGGCAACCGCGGTAGCAACTTCCGCGATGTTGCGAACCTGCCCCGTCAGGTTACTGGCCATCGAGTTAACAGAGTCCGTTAGGTCCTTCCAGGTGCCTGCGACGCCGGGCACTTGCGCCTGGCCACCGAGTTTGCCGTCGGTGCCTACTTCGCGCGCGACGCGGGTCACCTCTGCGGTGAAGATGCCAAGCTGCTGAATCATGGTGTTGACGATGTTGGCAGAGCGCAGGAACTCGCCTTCGAGGGGCCGCCCGTCCACGTCCAAGCGCACGGTCTGCGTCAGATTGCCTTGGGCAACGGCAGCGATGGCACGGGTTACTCCGGCGGTAGGCCGCAGCAAGTCCTCAACCAGGGTATTGATTGAGACTTCCATGTCGCCCCACGCGCCTCTGGATTCATGAAAGCGGGTGCGCTCGCGTGTCCTTCCTTCCTTGCCCACTACCTGCCCGACGCGCTTCAATTCATCCGCCATTTGCTGGTTAGCCGAAACGATGGAATTAAAAGTGTCGGCAATCTTGCCGGCCAATCCAGTCCAGGAGCCCGGAAGGCGCACGGAAAAGTCGCCGTCCCGCATAGTCTGCAGGCTAGCGAGGATCACGCTAAGATCGCCCGAAGCAGGCTGATCAGCGTGGACAGAATTCCCGTTCGTTCCAGCCTTCTGTTCTGCGCCGGATGCTCCGTTGGCGACGGCCGTGGATGAGCCTTGATTGTTTCTCTTCATGTTGTTCTCCCGGAAGCGGGGCAAGATCTCGCGTCACAAGACCTTTCGTCACTTCACTCTCCGTGCTCCTACCAGCTTTTGCAGGGGAGGAGCAATGCTGGTTCGATGCCCAGCGCTAGAACCGACGGATCACCGAAATCACGGATATCCAAGTCATCTGTTTGGGTGTGAAGCTTGAAGGAATTCGTCGATCAACATCGATTGGTAACACGAAGAACTGTGGGCTGACTCTAGGGTTTTTCCTGTAGAGCGCAGGGAAAACCAGTTGTCTCGTCCTGATGAGCATCTCGATCAACGGAGTTCGGTCCTCCGTCAACTTGCGGCTTCAACAACCGCGGCTTCTTCCAGCATTGCGGGGTCATGGGCCCCGGTGCGGCGCAGTATCTCTACCGCCCACGCCGCGTTAGCGCTTTCCGGGCATGTGACATAAACCAAGGCCCCCATCTTGCGTAGCTGGTTCTCAAATCGTTCCGCGTCGCATTCAGGAAAGCCCAGGCCGACCAGAGCTCTCGAGCTGCGGCTTGCCATCATGGCGTGGAGGAATGCTCGTGAGCGGATGAAGAAACCGACGGTTGGGATCATCACGGCGCCGAACTCGAACAGCCACCCGATAAACCCCTCCGCGGCCGCACCTTCCATGCGCCCGGCGTTGAGAATATTGGCCTCGCGCACGAATGTGGCCACGGGATGCCGGGGCGAGATCATCATGCAGATATCCGCGTTCTCAAACCCTGACTGGTTTAACGCCTGCACGACCTGGTGAAGCTCTGTATCGTAAGGGTACATTCCATACGCGGCTGGGGAATTCACTGGCATGACCGGATTCTCCGATTCTGGATTGCGGAACGGACCGCTAGTCTGGAACACCGGGGAAGCTGAGAACCCTTATGAAGCACTGGAATTCCGTTCGAAGGGCCCCCGCAACTACGGGATTGATGGAGCTACAGTACACAATCCGGTGAAGCCCGAAACATCGGGTTGATCCTGTAGGTCCGAAGGTTGTTCCCGGCAGTCGATTCCTGGATTTTTGTTCATTGGCCAAGGTTGCTTCTCCTTCGCTTGTTTTGCGGGACGCGTTGTTGTACGCTGACTCTCTTCAATTCGCCTTCGATGAGAGCCTGCAAGTTGAGAGCTAAGATGAGCATTGATCACATTTCAGAAGCTGGCAATTTCAACGATGCCGTGCGCCGTTACGGTCTGGCGATTCTGGCGGCGATCGTTGCGTTGTGGCTTCGATGGCTCCTGTCTCCGCTCTTGGGAGGGAACAATCCCTACCACACCGTGTGGGCGGCGGTGGTCTTCTCGGCCTGGTACTGTGGGCTTGGCCCTTCCATTGTCACCACGCTGGTGGGGACGGTGGGAGTTTGGTACTGGTTCCTGCCACCCTACAAATCCTTCCATGTGCAAGACCCCAGGGCAGAAATGTCTGGCGTGCTCGGATTCCTCGTTTTCTCGGGTTTGATTATCGCGCTCGGTGAAGCGAATCGCCGCTCCCTTGCCAGGAGGAAGCGAGCGGAGGAACAGCTGAAGAAAGCGCACGAAGATCTCGAACGAAGAGTGCACGAGCGAACGACGGATCTAAATGTCGCCAACGAAAGCCTGCGCGAACTGTCGGGTCGACTACAGCAGATGCGCGATGACGAGCGGCGCCAAATTGCCCGGGAGTTACACGACAGCGTGGGACAACTGCTGGCCGCGCTCAGCATGAACATCGCCATCGTGCGGAGTCAATCTAACAAGCTCGATTCGGCAGGAGCCCGAGCCGTCTCGGAAAATGCAGCAATGGTCGAGCAGATCAGCAGGGAAATTCGTACCATCTCCCATCTGCTGCATCCGCCGTTGCTCGATGTTGCCGGTCTTGCCTCTGCGCTTCGCTGGTATGTCGATGGGTTCTCGGAACGCAGCAAGATCAAGGTAGACCTGGATGTCCCAGACAAGTTCGGCCGGCTGTCAGACCAGATGGAAATCGCAATTTTCCGGATGGTGCAGGAGTGCCTGACAAATATTCACCGGCATTCTGGAGGTGCTTTCGCGACAATTCGTGTGCGCGAGGAGGATCACCAGGTTTTCGTCGAAGTTCAAGACGCGGGCAAAGGGATACCACTGGCAAAACAACTTGAGCTCAGTTCATCAGGTCGAACCGGAGTGGGGTTTCGCGGAATGCGCGAGCGTTTCTGGCAGTTAGGGGGGAATTTGAACATTCGATCGGACGGTGCAGGAACAGCCGTGACTGCGACGCTGCCGTTTCGAGATGCGGCACAGCAACAGCGCAAATCAGAAATCGCCTAGGCAGGTCAGCCGTCAGCAGCAAGATTATGGTTTCGACCCGTCTTGACCCTTCCCGTCACTCTTGGGGGCTGGTCGCGCGTGCATCCGCTTCAATGGTTACTTCCACCTCGGCACCCTGCTTGAGGCGTACCTTGTTGCCATTCTCGTCCGTTAGAGTGTTCTCAATGCGAAGCTCTCGATAGAGATGATCGGCCCCTTCCACAGCAATCTGAGCCTTTTCAGGTTCACGGGGAGATAGAGGTTTGATAACCTTTTCGACCGTTGCAGACAGAGTGGTGCTTGATTTTTCGCTCATAGTTGGTTCCTTATCTCAGCAATAAACAGCCCCATTCAGGATGCATTCATTCGCACGCTCGATTGACGCTCATTCGCGCTTCGACGCCGCATTGGTGTTCTTACCACTGCTCTCGTGCTCGTCTTTGTGACCGAAGTCCAAACCAAAGTGCGGCTCCGATTCTGTGCCGGTGATTCTAATGGGAATTTCCGTGCCAGCTCCGCCCTTGCTGAAGAATGGATCCACAGGCTTAAGAAGAATTGACTTCCACCCGGTGGTCATTTGCGAAACTTTTGCATCGAGCCGCGCCTTCCCGCGAAAGTCAAACGTTTGTCCGTCCAGGCTGTAGTTGCCTGTCATATCGACATGCGTTCCCGGGACAAGAAAATGAAGAGACGAAAAGGACAGCAGTCCGTCCTTCAGGGTGAACACGCCTTGCAAATCAACGGGCACATCTTCTTCGGAATGCTCCTGGGCCTGCTTCGGCTTCCCCTGGCTGCGCAAACTCAATGAGTCGAGCTTGCCTTGGACCTTTTCGTTCGTGAAGCGCGCGCGGAGCACGTGAAAGTTGCCGGCTAACTTCAGCCGGTCGGCCACGCTCGCATCGCCGGGCACGAGGCTCAGCCGCGTCTTCATTTCAACGGGACCCGTCATAACGGGAGGATCGGTGCGCACTCCTAGTTTGAGCAAATCCTCGATCCGCGCATTATCCAAAACCACAGTGAGTTCGATGTCGTGCCCATGCGGCGCACTCATGCGGACAATCGAGCCCTCGGCGGTGAAAGAAGAATGAAGCAATGTTGCATTCACCGGCCGGAGATATGTGTCGCCGCTGGTGCCGTCAACAATGGCGTGGAATTCCGTGTGCAGCGGCACCGGATGCCCACTGGTCGCAATTTGGAAGTCCGGCGTATCAGTTGTTCCATGCACGGCGATGTCGCCGAGAGTTCCCGAATATTGGCCGGTTGACGAGAGCGTTCCTCCAATGCCTTTGATCGTGCTCAGATCTGCGTTGCGGAAGGAATAGTCTCCTTGCACTGGCGTGTCCCGAGGACTGTCTTGCTGCCAGGGTCCGAACAGACCGCTCGACTGAATGTCTCCCACCGGCTTGGGATTCACTAAAGTAGCATTAAACTGGAGCGGTTGGCCGGGACCAACGTCTTTCATCTTTAGGTCCCCGATGGCAAATTCCAGCGGCGGCTTTCCCGGCTTTGAAGTGTTGATCAGCAGCTCTGTATCCTCGCAAACAAACTTATCGACGAAGATCGTCATCTTGCCGGTTCTGGAACCCATGTTCGTCATCTCCCGACGATCTTCCTTCGGCGGGACATTCAACTCCAGGCCCTTCACATACACAGTGTCTATGTGCATCGGAGAACGAAACAGGCTCAGCAGCGCGGCACGAAAGCGGAATTCCTGGACGCCGATCAGAGCTTGGACTCCCGGTTCATAGGGATTCGGATCTGTCGTGCCGAAAATCTTCAGGCCGCTCCCAGAAACCTCGATTCCGTCGACCATAGAAACATGAAGACTCTCCAGTTCCACTTTGCTATCGAAGCGATTCGACAGTGTCTCAATGACGCGAGTCCGCAGAATCGGTTCAGCGCGCGCGATCGTCATTCGCACTGCCACTGCCAAGCCGGCTAGCGTCAGGAGAGCGGCTACGCCGATCCATTTCCACGGCAGCGAGCGATCCGCCTTCCCCGGACTTCGCTTGGGAGCATCTTGCACAATCTCCATTTGAGCATTAGATTAGGCATCCGCGATAGTGGTCTATACAGTGCTTCCTTCAGATTCTGGGTGAGACTCCCGCAAACCGTGCGGAAGCCTTGATGCAGCCTCGCCCGGGTGATCGAACGCTTCACACGCACATTCAGGAAGCAAGGATCGAAAGGACGAAGCCAGAAGTTGCCCAGGACCGCCGCATGATGGTCAACCTGAGTAGTGACTTCTTCAACTTTGATCCGGAGCGCGTACGCCGATCGATTTATCGCGTTCCGGCAGGAATAGCTCCTGTCAAGTCCGAATAAGTTGCCAGAAATTCTTCCGCAGAATGAATTCACACGTTTTATTCCGCAGCCTCCTTCATTTCGGCACTTGGCGACTCCAAAGGAGCTATACCAGTTGCCGCAAAGCGGTTCCAGCAGCTTCCGTTCCCAAACGTTCCCATGATAATCTGTAAGTTGTTGTAGGCGCGTAGCTCAGTTGGTTAGAGCGCTACCTTGACACGGTAGAGGTCAGGAGTTCGAGTCTCCTCGTGCCTACCATTTCTTTTCTTGCATTTAGCTCCCTTTGATCCCGACCGCCTGAGTCGAATCCAAAACTTTTTGTACTGCTTTTGTACTGCCGAACCCTTTGAACCGGAGGTTTCGGGAGTTCTCTCAGTATTGAAGGTCATGGGGAAAGACGTATGACGGTTTCGGTTTACGCGAGGCATTCGAGCAAATGCTCAAAATCAAGGGAGAGGGGAACTGGGCAGTTCAAGCGTTGCAAATGCCCGCTCTGGCTGCGGTGGGGCAAGGATGGCAAGAAGTCGGCAAAGACCCGCAGTTGGGACATTGCCACAAAAGCGGCACGCAAGCTCGAACAAGAACTCGAACTGGCAGCCAACGGCATCGAGCCTCTAAAGAAGCCAGACCACATCACCATCCAGTCGGCTGTCGATCTTTACCTAAGCGACATGAATCAGCGGTCTCTCGCCAAGCCCACAGTCGATAAGGCTCGGCGAATGATCACTCGGCTGCGGGACTATGCTAACGCACAGGGGATCATTCTGCTCAAGGATGTCACTGCTCGGTTGCTGACCGAGTGGCGTAACACATGGACGTTCAAGGCGAAGAGTTCCAGTCCTGCCGTGCACTGGGCGGTGTCCAAAACGTTCTCCAAATGGGCATTCCGCACTGACCTCATCGAAGTTGACCCAAGTGCGAAACTGAAATCGCTACCTTCAGAGCACAACCAAGTCCAGCCGCTCACGCAGGGAGACATGCAGCGGCTTTTGGCGGCGACTGACAACTGCGAGTTCTCGCAAGAAGTCGCCTATCGTGTCAAGACCATCATCTTGCTAATGCGATGGAGCGGTCTGGCGTGCATGGACGCCGCCACGCTCAGGCGTGATGCCCTCGGCGACGACAACAATCTGACACGAAGACGCAACAAGACGAACGTCGAGGTTTTCGTCCCATTGCCCCCCGCTGTGGCTGAGATGCTGCGTGCCCAAACCAACGATCACCCCGACTACTTTTTCTGGAATCCCGAGCGGCTGAAAAAGACATCCATTGTCTGTGAGTTTTCAGTCCTGTTCCGCAAGGTGTTCGACAAGGCGGGGGTTTCGCACAGCAAGGAAGAAATGCTCTCCCATCGTTTCCGCCACACATTTGCCGTCGAGATGCTTCTCGCTGGAGTTCCCATCGAACGGGTCAGCAAGTTGTTGGGGCACAAAACGACCCGCACGACTGAGAAGTTCTACTCAGCGTGGGTCAAGGAACGTCAGCGGAAGCTCGAAGCTGAGGTCAAGGAGGCGTGGAAGAAGATGGCACTGCCGGAGCCCGTGTTCCACGTTCGCGGGACTGTTCAATGAACCGTGCGACTCCGTGCAGTGCTTATTGCACGCGCAGCTGGTGGATGACGCGGTTGAAAACTGCATGGGGAATTCGCAGGACGCGATACCTGCGTTTGTGTAACCGTTCCGGTGATCCCAAATCCACCACTCCCGGCTCATCCGCAAACAACTTTGTAATTGTGTCCCTGCTGACCTTGAGAAATTTGGCAGCTTCCGCCACCGTGTAAAACTGCTCTTCCATACTGCCGAACCGTAACTTTCACACTCATTGCCGCGACTCCCGCCACGGTCAATCTCCTTCTTATTACTGCATTGGACGATTCCAGCGGAATTCTGCACGTATCCGAGCAACACAAATGGGCGTCCAGAGCTGCGCGGGATCGGACGTTTAACAAGCTCAAATTATTTGTTTCGTCCGCATTTTGCCTTTTGTTGGATTTCTCACCAAATCTCCGAATCACCAGCGATTTCCGGTATTAGGAGGTGGAGGCCACAAAACATGGCAAAAAAGGTAAAGGCATCACAACACTCAGCAGTAGCAAAGACCGGGAAACCATCCAAGATGGATGGTTCGATCATGAACGAGGAACTGGCTGAGAGAGTCATTGCAGGAATCCGATCCGCAAGACTCACAGCCGAAGACTTACGGGAACTTCGCGAACGTTTCCGTAATTTGAAGAAAACTGAAGACATACTTGGTTACCACCACAGCGAATGGGAAAAGTTTTGCAAGGAAAAGCTGGGGATGACTGCGCAGACCGCACGCCGCTGGATAAAGCAGACCTGTGACGCGATAGGCGTGCCAACGCCGGGATCGAAGTACGATGGCAGCAAGAACCGCAAGTATGGTCACGGTGCTGCGCCTTGGTTTCACACTGCGGACGGCACGGTGGTCGATGTCGCACGGTCTGCCGCACAGAAAGCCGCGCGAGACGGCGACGAAAACGTCGGAGTCTACTGGATGCGGCAGCTTTTTTTCGTCGGATACGACGTTTGGAAAGCCTTGACTATCTTCGCCGTGGAAGACGTCGGCATCGCCGACCTGTCCGTGCGGGATCACGTGCTGGCACTCATGCAGGCGGCGGACAGGTGTAAGCCTAAAGACCACCGTCCCGACCTGCAATGCGTCAAGGACGCCTGCAAAAACCATCCCGACCTGCTTTGCGTGATTGAGGCGATGCAGATTTGCTGCCGTGCGCAGAAGTGCCGCGCAGCGGACGATGCTGCAATCTGGTTTAGGGAGAATCCCACGTACAAGCCGCCTACGCCGGAAGAGACCGCCGCGCTAAACAAGGACGATCTAGCAAAGCCTGTTATCGACGACAAGGTCATAGACCAGCACACCGCCACGGGACGCACGCGGAAACGCGGCATGGATCACTTCAAGCAGGTAGCCTCGCAGTTGAAGAACAAGTCGAACGTGATCCCATTCACGCCGCCTACATATCTGCTATGTCCGCATTGCAGCGGCACCGGGAGAGTCGCGGCGTAGAAAACCGAGGCGGTGGTGTAACAGGGCCTCTGAAACCATCAAGTTAGGTAATCGCACATCTAAAAGCCTCGAATTAGCTACCAGCCTGAAAAGCCGCGTCCAGTGCGGTATCTCGTGGTGTGTCTTGCCAACAATTTTGTAGCATCGCCGCGGCCGGGCACATCACAGAGATGTTGGACAATTCACCTGACGGAGGAGACGGAAAATGACGACAGCAGAGAAATGGATTGAAGCTTTCAAGAAGGCATGGGACGCACATGCGACGGGACCGGAGTTGCTAGCCGTTACGCGACAGGCTTGGGACGAAGCCGTGACCGTGAAGAAGTCGTGGGAGACCTATACCATGACCTTCGCTGACGGCAGCCGGATGCGCTCCGGCATGGTGGAATTCCTGCCGAAAAAGACCAAGTCCGCCCCGAAGCCGCCAAGCGCCAAGTTTGCCATCACCTATGTCGGCAGGGATTGGGACGGCGATCCCCTGAGCAAGACCGTGACAGAGAAATGGGACGCAGGGATGGACGCCGACGACGTGCGTGACGCCATCATGGACGATGCGGCGAATGGCTGCTTCTACAGAGAATTCATGGAAGAAATCGACTCGGTGACGGCGGTGCGGCTATGACCAAGGAGCCCGACGTGATTCATGTCACCGGCTTCCTGACTCAGGCGGAAGCCGACGACCTTCTCTCAACCATCCTGAAGCAGGCGGATTTCCGACAATACAACAGTGGATACGGCGTGCCGCGCCCCCGGATGGAAGCGTGGTATGGATCGTGGGACTACCGATACAGCGGCGGCACGGTATTGAAGGCTGCGCCGATCCCCGACTGGCTGAGTCCAGTCTTCGAGAAAGTGAAGACCGCTGGATTCGGCGATTACAACGCCGTGCTGATCAACCGCTACCGTGACGGCTACGACAAGGTCGATCCGCACAGTGACGACGACTACGGCGATCCGTTTCCCACGATCCCGACGCTGGTGCTTGGTGCGATGCGTCCCTTTTGGCTGAGGTTGAAGCAAGACCACAAGACCAAGGTCAGCTACCGTCCCAGCCACGGCGACCTGCTGGTGATGCGCGGACGCACCAACGCCGACTGGCAGCATTGGATCGCACGGACATCGAAGCCTGTCGGCGAAAGGATCAGCTTGACCTTCAGGAAGAAATGACGATGGGACACGCCTGCCAATACACGCTTCCGGTCTTCAACCATCCAGACCGATTTCCCGACGACTCCTTGGTGGACTGCCAGCATTTCACGGTTGAGGCTTGCGGTAAGCCCGCCCTCGCCTACACCCAGCAAAGCGACGGCTGGCGAGGATTGGTTCGCTCCCCGGCAGATGCACCTATCCTTCATTTAATTCACAATTCTGCGACGCCAAGCTCGCGAAGGTCGCCTGCAAGGCTGCGACACTTGCGAAGCGTCCATCTCATGATGCCGAGCTGCCTGTTGCTGAACTCACCCGTGAGCATCGTCTGGTTCAGAATGTCTTCTATCTTGTCGAGCGCTGAAGAACAGCAGTAAATGTCGTAAGGCAGTTGGGTGCGCCCGACGCTTATTCGCCGAGGCTTCGGTGTGCCATGCTCGGGGCACATGTCCCTGTCCTCCCGCAGCAGGATGTCGCATTCGCAGCGGCAATCGCGGCCGGATGCGGTATTAAACGTACACATAAAGGTTGTCCTTCCGGGGCGTGGTTCGTCTGACCGCGCCCCGGTCTTTTTCTGTCAATGATCTTCCTAGTCCGAAAAATGACTAAACGTGATCGCCGTCTGACAAGCGTCCCTGCGATCATCTTCGACGGTTCAGAGCAGAATCGGACGGAAGCCAGTATTAAGAGGGATAGCGCTTTGTCAGCGCTGGAATCCCCTGACTACGGGATTCTTTATTGGGTGGTGTCGCTAGACATCCGGGGGACTGTATTCACTGTCCGGTCCCCCAAGTTTTTCGCTCTGCACAGTGGCGGGTCTACCCAACTGAAAAATCTATAAGGAAGCAAAGACAGTGAAAAAAGACAATTACAATTCGACATTGCCATGCGACCGCAGAGGTCCGTCATGGCTACTTTTCTAGAACTCGCAACGCCACTGATCCAACGTGGCATCCCCGTTATCCCCGTCCAGCCGAATGAGAAGCGCTGCCTGTTGCCTGAGTGGCAAATAAAGGCGACGACCGACATCGAGCAGGTCAAACTCTGGCAAACGGAGAATCCCAATTTCAACGTCGGCTGCGTCGGCAAGCCTGATGGCTTCGTGATGCTCGACTGCGATGTAGTCGGGCTGCGTGAACAGATCGAAAGGGAAACAAAGCAGAAGTTTCCCCGAACGTTAATCGTAAAGTCCGCAGGCAAAGGCGCAGATCACCTTTACTTTCGCCAAACAGACGAGAGCCGCCGTCTCGGCAACCGCAAGAGCGCCAGCCTCTTCGACCTGCAATCGGTTGACCGCTACGTGGTCGGCGCAGGCAGCACGTTGTCGAATGGCAAGAGCTACGAGTGACCTGACCGATCTTTTGTACCAAGTGGAATGTTAGTGTAACGCCTCTTTTGACCTTTGTCCGTAGTCGTCGTCGGGGGTGTGGAGATGTGGGAAACGCGAAGCGTTTTCCACATCTCCATGCCC
>Ga0302320_10002963_pt1 | contig 39631 bp, 37 predicted proteins | sample Bog_T0_3_FD_202130 | JGI IMG/M metagenome (GOLD analysis project Ga0302320, IMG submission 202130) | Peat permafrost microbial communities from Stordalen Mire near Abisko, Sweden - Bog_T0_3 | ecosystem: Environmental > Terrestrial > Soil > Wetlands > Peat | place: Sweden: Abisko, Stordalen Mire... | reverse complement strand
GGCAACGGCTTTACCGATGACAAAGGTCAGCTCGCACGCTTCAGCGAGTTGCTGCAATTGGGCCCTAAGTTAGATATGACGAAGACGGATCAGATCGCAGCCCTGCCGCTGGGTGGACGCGTCAAGATGAATCCCTGGACGGATCAGGTTGAAATGATTAAGTCCGCGCCCGTGGCAATCACTTCGGCGCGGGACAAGATGCCGCTGGAAGTAACGCCGTTCTTCCCCCATCTGATGCGCCTCAGCAACACTGATGCGGCCGCCAGCAGTGCGACCACTGCGGCTAATTCGGTGCCGACAACGACGCCGGCTCCGACCAACTAGAGCCGATTAAGATCGAGCCGGGCTGATGTTTCGTCCGCTCTGCGAGGTGAAGAAAGCGAAGCCGGACCGCGGAAGTAATTCCGCTCTCCGGCTTTCGTGTGTTTGGAGACGTCATTAGGGCGCGCACAGCGGGGCTCTACGGAGTGATCTCGTAAACTACGCCGCCGAAGCGGCTTGCTCCGCCGGACGCGGTCGTGCCATAGAGATTTCCTGCGGCGTCTTCGATTACGGAGCTTTCGGGATTATCGCCGTCGGTGCAGGGCGGGCCAGCGGGACAGAAATCATAGAGCACCGTCTCTTTTCCGTTCTCCGCGATTTGAAACACCACGCCGTTGTTGCTCTGGCCACCATAGTAGGTGGTTCCGTAAAGTTTGCTCCGTGTGGAATCCACTAAAACTCCGGAAGCCGGGGAGTAGCCATCCGCGGTATTAAAGTAAAAAAACTTGGTGCTTTCCTTCCGGGGATCGAACTGAAAAACACCTCCGTACCGATGCCCTCCGCCCCCTCCCAAAGTGCTGTACAGGTTCCCTGCACGGTCGAAGCTGAGCGCACCCGGAAGAGCGCCCTGACCCGGCTGAATGTAAGTGAGCACAGACTCGCTCCAGCCGCCGGAGCCGGGGGTTAGCTGAAAGATCATTCCATCGGCGTTGAATGGCCCGCCTTCGGACGTTGTGCCGATGAGGTTGCCGGATTTGTTGAAGGCGACGCCTCCGAAGGGCTTTGCTCCATCCTCGCAGTGACCATCGTTGAAAACGGAGCAGAAGTTGTAGAGAATCTTCTCTGTCCAGCCAGAAACACCCGGCGATAACTCGAAGGCAACTCCACTCTGAGTTCCGCCGCCGAACGAAGTCGTGCCATACAAGTTGCCCGAAGAATCGAAAATTAGTTGGCCTGCCGGATCTTCCCCGTCGGCGCAGTTCGCCAAGCTCCCGCTATGTCGAAAATCAACCCTGCGTCCGGCGACGCGCCATCCGGGCCGCTAAAGGTGTAAAGCACCGTCTCGGCCCATGTGCCATCAGAGCCGGGCGAGAGCTCGAAAACTGTGCCGCATCCCGGGATGTTGCCTGTGCAGGAGGGATCGCCGCCGTAAGCAGTTGTTCCATAAAGGTTCCCGCTACGGTCGAAGATTAGTGGGGCTTCGGAACTGGCGCCATCGTTGTTGGAGGATCCGCCGAACTCATAGAGAACTTTGTACTGCTGTGCCGACGCGAGTGTGCAGCCTAGCGTCAGAACAGCCGTTAGCGCAATGATTTTCATAGCTCCTCCCAAAGATCTGAGCTACTGGCCGTCAAGATTGGTCAGCGCGCTCTTGTAGTTGGAATCGGGGCCAAGTAGACCCCACGTCGCGCACCCGCTCAGATCCGTGTCACTCGTCGACCAGTAGGTCGTCGTAAAGCCGCCGAGGTTCCAAATCCGCTCCCTTTGAGGGTCACGGTAGTAGATGGGACGTTACCGGTCTGAGGCAGAAGGCTGGTAGGCGAGATGCTCGGCGGCGGCCCAATTTGGAATCTTGCGCATGGACTGAATGCCTCCAAACTTAAGCCCTCCGCCAGGTCGGCTCGGAACTTAACCCAACAACGCCGCCACCTGGGCGGAGATCGACAACCAATCCACGCAAAGATATTTGCGATACTAGCGTTTGTCAAGAAAATTTTCTCGCAGTTCCCATAGCACCTCGAGATTGCCGACCACGGCGTCCGGGGCGGCTACGGGCGACAGCAGGAAGTCGGTGTAATCGCTGCGTTCGAAGTCGAAGCGTCGTTGCAATTTCGGCTCACGCAACTTCTTCGCTTAAAGAAGCACTAAGCGTCTATCGAGTCACGAAGATCGACTTGGCGATCTCTGGAGAGGGCGTAATGGACGAAAACCAGCCAACAATATTTTCACGGAGGCATATTATGGGCGGAATCGGAGCCACGGTCGCGGCTGCCGCTATATCCCCGGCATTTTCACAAGATTCTTCCAGCAACAGCGGTGCGGCGCCGCAGCCGTTGCAAGACCCGACTACGAAGTATCCCAAGCCGCCGTACAAGTCGCAGACGCAACCTTGGCCCGGCTTGGCCAGCAAGATGGATCCTCCGCCCGATCATGGCGAGACCAGCTATCGCGGCTCGAACCGGCTCGCGGGACGCAAAGCCCTCATCACCGGCGGCGACTCCGGCATGGGCCGCGCCGCAGCCATCGCCTACGCCCGTGAAGGCGCCGATGTCGCCATCAATTATCTGCCCGACGAGGAGCCGGATGCGCAACAGGTCATCGCTCTCATCAAAGCTGAAGGCCGCAAAGGATTGGCGATTCCCGGCGATCTGCGCGATGAAGAGTTCTGCAAGAAACTTGTTGCCGACGCGATCAGCGGACTGGGCGGGCTCGATATCATCGTGAGTAACGCCGGTCGGCAGCAATCCCACGCATCGATGTTGGATATTTCGACGGAACAATTCGATTGGACGATGAAGACCAACATCTATGCTCCCTTCTGGATCATCAAGGCTGCTTTGCCCCATTTGCAGCCAGGGTCAGCGATCATCGCCACTACGTCGGAGCAGGCTTATGATCCATCGCCCGACCTCTACGACTACGCGCAGACCAAGGCCGCAACCATGAACTTTGTGAAGTCGCTGGCCAAGCAACTGGGGCCGAAAGGGATTCGCGTAAATGGCGTAGCGCCAGGTCCGATCTGGACGCCGTTGCAAATAAGCGGAGGGGCGTCGCAATCGAAGGTCATGCAGTTCGGCGGCTGGACACCGCTTGGCCGGGCAGGTCAGCCGGCAGAGTTGGCTTCGATCTATGTCCAACTCGCCGCCAGCGACGCGAGCTATGCCAACGGCAATGTGTACGGTTCATCAGCGGGCGCGGGCCAGCCCTAGGAATCGTTCACTGCCCTGACAGCTCAGAACTAGCGATAACGAATGTCGAACAGCGGCTCAGCTGCACCGCGGACCGCTGTGGCGACTAGTTCCATGCCGAACTTGCCGCCTTCGTTGACACCAAAGAGACGGTTGCGCAGTCTGCGCTCTGTCAGATACGGCCATTTTAGAAGGGACCCGATTTTCTGTTTCAGAGTTATTGCATCTGCTGGGTCATGCAGCTTAATGTCATCGAATCCGCAGATGTCCAATAGCGATATCAAATTGGAACCGCAAAAGCCGTACTCATGCGCCAAAGTCACATAGAGACTTGAGTTCGCCGCGGGGCTCTCCATGTTGGGGGTTCTCAAGCAGAGCTTTCCGCCGGGAAGCAACGCCTGATAGAGACTATCGGTGACCCAAAGAAGCGAGTGTTTGGGAATGTGTTCGATCACATGGGACAGATGAATGAACTCATATTGGGCGCTACGGCCGGCAAGAAATTCTCCGATGTCGTTATGGATTTCATGCAGCGAGACCGCGGATGACCACTTCGCGACATGAGATTTGTTGGCGACGCCGAAATCAGCGCCGATAATATTGGTGTACCCAAGCTTGAGACATGTGGCGATGAACCATCCGTTGCCGAAGCCTATTTCGAGAATAGGAGCTGACTTTTCCTTGGGGAGAATTTTCTTATACCAATTCGCGGCAGGCACGACGACCGGATTCCGCTCCATCTGTTCGAATGTAGGCTTGGAAGTCTTTGTGGGATGACGCAGAGACATCCGCCGATAGACTTCGGCCACAAATGCATTGGGCTCCATAATTCTCCGTGTCCAATGTTAACTTCTCGTTCAGGCAGCCGAGTGGTTTTGAATGCACCAGCATCAAACCAGTAATTCGCGGCGCCACTGACCCACGTGCGGTCACTTAATCGCCAACACGCTGTAATTCGGAGTGAATTGGTCGTTCTTGGTGCCGTTAATTCTCTCGAAACCGAGGCCTATCAGGTTCGCCAATGGGCGAACGGTTGCGCTCAGCAAGCTTCGGAGAAAATCGTAGCGAACGAATATGTTTAGGCCGACATTGACGCTGCGGATGAATCCACCGAGACTCGAGACTTCCGGGATAATTTCTACTTTGCCGAATGAACCCAGAATGGTGCGGATTCCGGCGGGAGTAAATCGCCAGCGATCGTCGTCTGAGAATCTGGGGGCAAACGCGGCCACGCTCATTAGCAACATCCCGCCCGGTTTCAGCACAGTATGAATCTGATCGGCGGCGAGGCGCGGACTAGAAAAATATTCGAAGACCTGAGTGGCGATCACGAGATCAAAAGAGTTATTGGCGAAGGGCAAAGCTTCGCCGCTGCCGACTACATCAACCAAATTGGTCTGAAGAATATCCAGCGCAAGATATTTTGAGATGCGACTCTCGAACAACGGGCGATACGGCTGATAGCGGCCTCCAACGTCCAGAATTGTCATTTTGCTTGCGGGAAACGTATTAATCCAGTTCGCAAAAATTTTCCTTCGTGCGTTGAGTACCAGAAAATTTGGGTCGGTAAGCGACGGATGAAGGCGAGCACGCGCAATCGTAAGCAGAGCGCTACGGTCATCCGAGTTCGATGGAGTTCTCAATAAAGGCTCGCGGTGAAACTAATCTTAGCCTGCCGCGGGAGGGATAGCAGAATTTCGGGAGCAGCCGACTCAAGGCAGTAATGCGGATAGGCTGCGATGGACAAGCTGAGCGGCTCACGCTTCTTTATTCTTCTTCCCCGGCAGGCTGGCGGGATTTTCGTGGGCGCGCTCGCGGAAGCTGCCTTTCAGACCCGATGCTAGCGAGACGCTGGACTCACCAAATTTGTCGCGCATACGATCCACGGCAGAGAGCGCTTTCTCCCAGCGCTGGCGGCTTGCATCTGGTGAAGCTTCGGGGGCGAGCAAATCGCCCTGCACCCAGTGATCGGGCTTTTGGTCGTCCGCGGAAATGAAGTGAGCGGCGTGGACGCCGAGCAATCGCACCTGCTGGCCCCGCTTCCAATTTGCCAGAAAGAGCGCGTGGACTGCTTCGTAGATTTCGCCGTCGAGTTGGGTTGCATGGTCGATGGTTCGAGCACGGGTGATGGTGATGAAATCTTTGTAGCGCAGCTTGAGTTGCATGGTTCGCGCGTGCAGGTCACGCTCGCGGAGACGGCGCGCAACCATTTCGCAGAGCCGCATTAGCGTGGATTCGATTTGAGCGCGATCGGCAGTGTCTTCGTTGTAGGTGTGCTCGTGACTGATCGACTTGGGGCCGGTATCTTCGCCGATGGCGGTGTCGAACCAGCCACCGGCATCCTCGCCGCGAGCTTTGCCGGCGAGAGCTAGTCCCCACTTGCCGAAGTGTTCTTGCAGGAAGGCTTCCTCGAAGCGCGCCAGATCGCCGACTTGACGGATTCCGAGGTCGTGCAGATTCTTCTCGGTGACTTTACCAACGCCCGGGATGTCGCGGACATCGAGGGGCGCAAGAAACTTCGCCTCTTGTCCGGGGATGACCCAAAGAATGCCATGCGGCTTGGCTTTCGCGGAAGCGACTTTGGCGACCAGGCGGGATGCGCCAATTCCGATGGAGCAATTGAGATGAGTATCTTTCTTGACCCGCTCATGCAATGCGTTTGCTGCCTTTATCGGCGGTCCGTGCAGCCGCGCGGTTCCGGTCATGTCCATGTAGGCTTCGTCGATGGAGGCCATTTCGACCAGCGGAGAGAAAGAATTAAGAACGCGACGCACGGCCGAAGAACATTCGCGATAGCGATCGGGATGGCCTTCGACGAAGATTGCTTGCGGACAGAGCTTGGCGGCGGTTCGAAGCGGCATGGCGGAGTGGACGCCGAACTTGCGCGCAGCATAGGAAGCAGCGGCTACTACCCCTCTCGCATCGCGCGGACCGCCGACGACCACAGGCTTATCGATGAGCGAGGGATCGAACAACTCTTCCACCGACACGAAGAACGCGTCCATATCGACGTGAAAGATGGTGGGTGAGCTCATAAAAGTGTAGGCGCGAGCGTCCCTTCGACTTCGCTCAGGGCAGGCCCTCGCTTGTGCAGCACCATCAAAAATCCGTCACACGCTCAGCGTGAGCGGCTTGGTTTTCAATTGCCGCACCCGCTCGTAGACGCGAATATACTCCTTGGCGGACGCAGTCCAGGAGAAGTCTTTGGCCATGCCGTTGCGCATGAGCGTTTGCCACGAGTCTTTGTCGCGAATCGATGAGAGCGCGTGCTTAATCGTGAGCAGCAAGGACTCGCCGTTGTACTCGGAAAACTTAAAGCCGGTGCCCTTTTGCGAGCGCGCGTCCCACGGCTCAATGGTGTCATCGAGACCGCCCGTGGCTCGCACGATGGGTACTGTGCCATATTTCAAGCTGTAAATCTGATTCATGCCGCACGGTTCATAGTGCGAGGGCATGAGAAATATGTCGCTGCCCGCTTCGATCTTGTGCGCTAAAGCATTATCGTAGGCGATCTTGATGCCGACTCTCTGGGGAAACTGGCGATGCAGGCGCTCGAACACTTCCTGATATTGCAGTTCACCCGTACCCAACGCGATGACGATCATGTCTTCCAGCACCATGCGATCGGAAATTTGGGAGATCAGATCGAATCCTTTTTGCGCAACAAAGCGTGAAACGATTCCGACCACCGGCAGCCCGCTGTCGATAATGCCAAAAGAAGAAAGCAAGTCTTCTCTGCATTTCTTTTTCCCCGAAAGATCGGAGGACGAATACTTGGCCGCGATGAACCTATCTTTCTCGGGACTCCACTCGTCGTAATCGACGCCATTGAGAATTCCGGTGACGGTGGCGGCACGATCGCGCAGGACACCTTCCAGTCCAAAGCCGTATTCGGCGGTTTGAATTTCCTGGCTGTACTTGCGGCTCACCGTCGTGATGTAGTCGGAGTAGACTAAAGCGCCTTTCAGGAAATTGAGGTTGCCGAAGAACTCCATCTTCGACATGGTGAGCAAATCCCATGGCAGCATGATGAGCGGAACCGTGTCGGGCGGAAACTGGCCCTGGTATCCCATGTTGTGAATGGTGAATACAGTGGAAACGCTGCGGAAGGCGGGATCTTCAACGTACTGCGTGCGTAACAGCACGGGGATGAGCGCGGTCTGCCAGTCGTGGCAATGAAAAATCTGGGGTACGCCGAGAGCCTTCGAGGCTTCGAGCGCCGCACGCGAAAATAGTGTGAAGCGCTCAGCGTTGTCGGGATAGTCTCCGGCGTGATCGCCGTAGATCCCTTCGCGGTCGAAATAAGGAGGGTAATCGACGAAATAAAATTGCACGCCCGCGCGCTTGCCTCCATCGAGGATCGAGCAGAAACGATACTGATCGTCAAAAGGGACGGTTATGCTGTCGATTAGAATGGGCGGGGACGCGAGCCGGGTCTGGCGATAGCGTGGCAAATAGACGCTGATCTCGTGTCCTGCGGCGGCAAGCGCGGCGGGAAGCGCGCCTACAACGTCGGCGAGGCCTCCGGTCTTGGAAAACGGTACGCACTCCGACGCGGCAAAGGCGATATGCATGAACCAAACTCCTTGGGACAACCCGTACTATTTTATGCCGCAGCCGGACGTTATTATGCCGCAGCCGAACATTACGATGCGAGTTATCATGACTGTGGAATAACCGACTGGACAGCGTAAACTTAGCCGGGGATGGTTGTCACGCAACCCCGCGCACGGGAGTGCCATTGGCGAAAACTGTAAGCAGGAGTTCCGACGCGCCGAAGGGTGATAAGCCCAAGTTGGGCCAGCATTTCCTGGTAGACGATTCCGCCTCGATAACGATTGTCGAGGCCCTGGGCGACATTTCTCGCGAGACGGTGCTGGAGATTGGCCCCGGTCGCGGTGCGCTGACTTCCCTGCTGGCGCGGCGCTGCCGGCGACTGATTGCCATCGAACTGGATCGCGTGATGGCGGCGCAACTGCGCATGAAGTTCGGCCTCACGCCCAATGTTGAGATCCTTGAAGGCGACGTTCTGACGATGGATTTCGACGCGATATTCGGCCCGAAGCCAGGGAGCGTGCGGCCGGGATTAGATCAGCCCATTGAACCGGTGCAGGTGGTTGGCAATCTTCCTTATTACATCACCTCGGATATTCTGCTGCGGCTGTTTGAGTATCGGCGATACGTTCGCACCTGCGTACTGATGGTGCAAAGCGAAGTCGCTGACAGGCTGGTGGCGCAGCCGGGCAATAGCGAATACGGGATATTGTCGGCGACGACGCAACTTTATGCCGAAGTAGAAACGATTCTATCCTTGCCGCCGAGCTCGTTCTCGCCGCCGCCGAAAGTGAATTCCAAAGTCGTACGGTTGCGGATGAATTCACGGGTCGAAAGTCTGGGACTCGCGAAACACGAAAAAGAATTCATTGCTTTTCTGCGAAAGTCCTTTGCGCAGAAGCGCAAGACGCTGTGGAATAACCTGAAGGAGGATTATCCGTCTGCGCCGTTAAAGAGTGCGTTCTCAAAGGCGAAAGTCGATTCTGCTGCACGCGCGGAAGATTTGTCGCTGGAGCAGAGCGCGGCGCTGTTTCTGGCGCTCGGCGCCAACGCCGCCGCACGATAAACTAAGAGCAGATGGCTGACCCAATTTTCCTGAGTCTCTGGTTTGCAAGTTTCGAGGACGACGAAGTGCTGCCGCACACCCTCAGCGTGCTGCGCCAGTTTCGTTTTTCGCCGCAGCGCCCCGGCATCGTGTATATGGGCTTGCACCCAGTTTCATGGCAAGAAGCCACGATTTGGGAGCGCCGCTTCGATCCGGGCGCCCGGCCTGAAGAGGCCATTCTGTTTGCCTCGGAGTTCCTCCATGCGGACTACGCGTATGTCTTTGAAGGCTATTGGGATTTGTGGGAGCGCGGAGAAGATGGCATATGGATCGAACGTCCCGCCCGCGTTCGATTTATCTCTCATGGCCTCGAATTCGAGGATGGCATCTATCAGCAGGAGGGCCATATGTTGCTCGACCTAGGGCTTGACTCCGCCTTCCTGCAGGAAGAAGCGCCCCTCACCCCGGAAGCCGAGGATCGCGTTCGGTCAAATGTTCACAAGCTGGTGGAACTGAGCAATCACCTGGAAAAAGCTGCGGCAGTAAAGGCGCGGCTGCTCTGGTCGGAGTCTGAGGAAAATCTAGCCCAGAAGCTTTTGGCTCGGCTGCAAAAGTTGCAATAATAGCGCTCCAGTTCGATCTACACTTCTTCGGACGCGAACTGCGGTTCCACAGAAAAAAAGTTCCGCCCGCAAAAATCGCCTCCACCGCCCGAAGTAGATCCCGCGCCGCTTGGGTCTTAATGACGTATCCCGAGGCTCCCGCTTTTTGCACCGCCCTGGCGAGTTCCCTCGAGTCATGCATGGTTAATACCAGAATCTTGGACCGTGCTTTGGACTTGCTAAGCTCGGCGGCGACCGCGAGGCCGTCCTTTCGCGGCATCGTGATGTCGAGAATGACCAGATCGGGGTCGAAGGAAGAAATTTTTTCTAGGGCGTCCAGTCCATCCTCGGCCTCCGCGACGACCTCCCAGTCGGGTCGATTGCGCAAAATCAGCCGGACTCCCTGACGCACAACATCGTGATCGTCAACCACCACAATGCTTTTCATAAACCCTAGCGATTATGTCTTCCGTGACCGTTCAGGCCGATCGACGCCTCGATCAGCGATCCAGATGGGTTCGAATTCAGCCGCAATTCGCCCCCAAGTTCTCGCACTCGCTCCCGCATGCTGGTAATACCCACGCCCACTGTGGCAGGGTTGAGACCCTCGAACACGAAACCTCTTCCGTAATCTTCGACGACCAGTTGGGCTCTCGTCGCATCGATTTTAAATCGTACCTCGGCGCGCTTGCTTTCGGAGTGTCGATGAATGTTGGTCAAACTCTCCTGCAACACACGAAACAAAGCTACTTCCACTGACGAAGGCAAGCGCGGCAATTGCGATGGCATTTCGAGTTTCACGGTAATTCCGCTGCGCGCGGTGAAGCCGTCGACATACCAGGGAATGGCAGAAGCCAGGCCCATTTCTTCCAAGAGAGGAGGATGAAGCAGATGCGACAAGGTGCGGACTTCCGAACTGCAGCGATCGATTAAGGTCAGTGAATCCCGGAGAGCGGTCACAGGGTCTCCGCGACGGGCCTCGGCTTCGGCAACCTCGCAGGACATCTTGATGGCAACCAAGTATTGTCCCACCCCGTCGTGCAAGTCACGGGCAATACGCCGGCGCTCCTCATCTTGCACGTTCATGACGTGGGTTGAGAGCTTATGGAGTTCGTCGTTGGCCTGTTCCAACTTTAAACGGCGCTCCTCCGAAACACGAGCGGAGGCCACCATAGCATGCACTTGCGGCACCAAGGCAGGAAGCGCGACCGCGGTGACGACCGAGGCTAGAGCGGTGACCAGCTTAATGTCTCCGGCGAGCCAATAAAGCGGCTTCCACAAGACGACAATTTCCATGAAGTGGGTAAATCCGCAGGCCACAATGAACAGACCGAACGCCAGGAACATCCAGCTAAAGGGGATCTCCCGTCTCGTCCTCCATACCAGGTAAACCAAGGTACATGAGATAGCGACGTAGGAGAGCCAGATTGCGGCGTCGCTGACCGCATGTAATGCGATGAGCTGCCGGTTGTTCAGGTAACAGAACGTGTGGGGCAGAAACGGAGACGATGAAATCCCACGAACCGCTGAGGGTACGAAGTACAAGGTGGCGATCGTCCCGACCCCCGCGGCCAGTGAAGTCGCAATTATTAGTTTGCGCGTTGCAGGGAACATTCGAAGCTCAGTAAGCCATTTCCATCGAGTTATTTATACCGGATTCTTGACGATCAGAATGGTCAATCTTCACGTTATCTTAGGTTGACTGGGGCATACTGATAACTACAGTAAACCCTGTAGGTGATTTGAAGGGTTCGACGCAGAGCGACGAAGAAGTGAGCGCACAAAAAAACGCGGCTGCGAAGCAAGGTCAGCAGCGGGTCGGAGTGCGCGCGCCGAGGCGCGATTGCAGCAACCTGCGGTAACGGCGGCTCAGCGGGAGTCGGATCTCACCCTCGAGCAAGACTTCATATTCGCCGTCCACGCCGAGGCTGAGAGCTCGCACCCGTTCGAGGTTGACAATCGCAGAGCGATGAACGCGGCAGAATTTCTGTTGATCAAGTTCGCTCTCAAGTTCCGTCAGGGAGCGGCGAAGCATGTGAGTCTTGGGTCCAACGTGCAGGCAGGCGTAATAGTCGGCAGCCTCGATCCAATCAACCTCATTCGCCTTCAGAAACAACACGTCTCCTGAACTCTTGACCGCAATGCGTTCTAGAGTTGGCTTAGGTTCTTTTCCACCGTCGCGACCGAGTGGGATTCTTGCCTTCGCACGGTCAAGCGCGCGGCTAAAGCGAGCATTGTCGAACGGCTTCAACAAATAATCGAGGGCTCCGGCTTCGAACGCCCGCAACGCATATTGATCGTACGCCGTCACGAAAACTATGGCCGAGGGTAGTTCGTTGCCCAGGATTTCCAGCACGTCGAAGCCGTCACACTCAGGCATTTGCACGTCGAGGAAAAGCAACTCCGGCTGGGATCGACGAATCGCTGCGATGGCCTCGGCTCCAGAACTACATTCGCCGACGATTTCAATTTCGGGATCGCTGCGCAGCAACACGGCGAGATTGCTGCGTGACATGGGCTCGTCGTCGACGATCAGCGTTCGAATCTTCGCAGGGTTTTCTGGCGTCACGGGGTATTTCCTTCAGAATCCCCAAGCACATAGGGCAATGACAAGGAAACTTCCACGCCATCCGGCGCGCGGTTTTGCATGGTCAGGCCGAATTTTGCCCCGTAAAGACTTTTTAGCCGTGTGCGCACATTGGCCATGCCGACGCCGGAGTGATTCTCCCAATTGGCGGACAGGCCGGGCCCATCGTTATAGACATCGAGCCGCAACATGCCGTTGGAGCGGACGGCGGCAATTCGAATCGCTCCACCTTGCACTCGTTTGGCGATGCCATGTTTCAAAGCATTTTCCACCATCGGCTGGAGTATGAGGCTCGGAACCTGAGCGACAAGAAGTTCGCTCGGGGCGTCCACTGTGAATTGCAGTCTATCGGCAAAGCGCACCTTTTGAATGTCGAGATATTTTCGCGTAAACTCCAACTCTTCATCGAGCGGGACTTGCTGCTTGTCGGAATCCTGCACCACGCGGCGCAGAAAATCACTGAGACCCGCAATCATGGTCACGGCTGCATCATTTCTCTGCTCCCGGACCAATCCTGCAATTGCGTTCAAAGTATTGAATAAGAAATGCGGTTCGATCTGCCGTCGCAATGCATTCAATTGCGCTTTCGATAATTGCTCGTTGAGGCGAGCGGTCTCCGTTTGTTGGCGGGTCAACTGCTCGCGCGATTGCAGCATGTAGCCAACCAGCAGAATGATGCTGTACAAAATCGCGTACGCCAGCAATCCGCCTAAGAACTTGTGTAGCCACAATTGCGCGAACGAATCCGGACCGGGCGATAAAGCGTAAGGGTTGAAGAGTTCCTCCCACAAGCTAACCCACGCGGTATAAATCAAACCGACGGCCGCGCACCCCGCCAAATGCACTCCCCAAGTGGAAAGCCTTCTCCACTGAGCCGGCGGATACTTTCGCCCCAACCGCAACACGAGCGGCGTGGCCAATGCCCACGGCAGCCAGGACAATAGCAGCGTAAAAAATAACGCGACCCAGGCATGTTGCATGCCTTCCGCTCGCATCACGAAGACCGTTTGCGTAGCCTCGAACAGGCCGACCGCCGACCACAGAACGGCAATCCAGAACCAGCGCGGCGAGTCGGAGTGGGTCGAGTTCATATACGAATCGTAGTCTACAAGGACGTCGCAGTGCGAAAAATGCAGTGAATCCACGGCATCGCGCAGCGAACGGTATGGCCGTTCGGTCACCGCCGCGCGATACTGTCCGCATGATCAACCAAAAGAACTCTCTCTTGGCCGTGATGCTCTTAGCGTCTGCAGTCGCGCTGTGCCAAACTGCCGCGACGGACTCCGCTCCGCAATATACCAGCGACGGCCAACTCAACTTCCCCACCAACTATCGCCAATGGGTCTACCTCACAACCGGATTCGACATGAGCTACAGTCCCGCCATGCAGATGGATCACCATATGTTCGACAACGTCTTCGTGAACCCGGAAGCCTATAAGACGTTCGTCGAAACCGGCACCTGGCCTGACAAGACGATGCTCGTGCTCGAAGTTCGCGGCGCCGAAGGCAAAGGCTCGATCAACCAGAAGGGGAATTATCAGAACACCGACATGATGGGCGTCGAGGTCCACATAAAAGACGAGGCGCGCTTTCCCGGAAAGTGGGCATTCTTCGGCTTCGATGACGACAAACCAGCAAAGATGGTTCCGACCACAGCCGCCTGCTACAATTGCCACCAGGCCCACGCCGCCGTGGACACCACGTTCGTGCAGTTCTATCCCACGCTGCTACCCGTCGCCAAGGCCAAAGCCACGTTGAGTGCGGCGTATGTGAAAGAGAGTGCGGCGGCGCAGAAGTAGCGGCGCGGCAGGTGACCTTGGTGCTTCTGCGTCTTGAACCCGCCCTGTCAGCCCCGTAAACTAAGGACGGATGCACACCCACAGCCACGGCGGAAACGAACGCACCTCCAAGGTGCTGCGCATCTCGTTGGTCGTCACGTTTGCCTATATCGTTATTCTGGTCGTCGCCGGAATTCGCGCTCATTCGCTGGCTCTGCTTTCTGAAGCTGGACACAATCTTTCAGACTTCCTCGCTCTGCTGCTGTCGCTGGTCGCAGTCTATTTGCAGTCGCGTCCGCCGAGCGCCACCAAGACTTACGGCTACCACCGCGCCGGAGTGCTCGCCGCTTTCGTCAACGCCGCTTCGCTCGTCGCAGTTTCCTTCTTCATCTTTTACGAAGGCGTGAAGCGCCTGCAACATCCCGAACCGGTGAAAGCTGGACTGATGATGACTGTGGCCGCCGCCGGCGTGGTCATGAACGGAGCCATCACGCTGCTCCTGCTCCGCGGCAATCGTGACGTCAACATTCGCAGCGCGCTGCTGCACGAAATTGGCGATACGCTCTCAACCGCCGCAGTAATAGTAGGCGGCTACGTGATTCATCGAACCGGCCAATATTGGGCCGACTCAGCCCTATCATTCGCAATCGGCGCGCTGATTCTTTGGTCGGGCCTGGGCATTGTTCGCGAGACGCTGAACATTCTCTTAGAAGGCACTCCCCGCGGACTCGACCTCGAAATCCTCGAAGCCACGCTGCGCGAAGTCGAGGGCGTGCACGACGTTCACGACCTGCACGTCTGGAACATCGGCTCGGAGAGCCGCGCGCTCTCGTGCCACATCTCGATCGCGGACATTCCTCCATCGGTGAGCGAGCGAATTCTGCGCGACGTGAAAGAGCGCCTGCACCACGACTTCCGCATCGTGCACACCACGATCCAGTTTGAACACGAAGTCTGCGAAGTCGCCCACGGCTGCGTTATTCCCATGAGCGAGCAAGAGCATCATCACCACTAACTCCCGTAAGAAGAACTTCCACCGATGACGAGAAGAGCGCTTGTTCTCACTTTAGCCTTTTTAACTTCCGCGGCCTTCGCTCAAAACGTTGAAGCCCCTCGGATCAAAGCATTCGATCCCGCGCCATGGCTCGAAGACTTCCACCAACTCTTGTCCGAGATGTCTTCGCACTACGCGAACCTGGAGTGGGCAGTGGAAGACCGGAAGATGGATTTGCCGCAGTTACGACGCGACACCGAAACTAAACTTCGCGAAGCGAGCAATGAGAACGACGCCCGGCAAGTTGTTAAGGCGTTCCTCGCCAGCTTCGGAGATGGCCACCTAGAGGTTACGTGGCCTAAACCAGCATCGAAAACGGAAACTAATCCAGATCCAAACACGCAAAGCCTGTGTGGACGTATGGGCTACAAGAGCAACTTTCGGCCAGGGTTGGACTTCTCGGGCTGGCTCGAGTTCTCGACACTAAACACCACCGAAGCAAGGGATTTTCCCGGCGGTATTCTTCGCCTAAGAAATGGCAGGGTCATTGGCGTCATTCGGATCGCACTCTTCAGTGAACATGGGTATCCGGAGGTGTGTGAGCAAGCCGTGCGCGATCTGCATCTTGAGCAAGGTGCCGTGTGCGATGACAAATGCGCGGATAAACTCGAAATCGCGACCGCCAATCTTCTCACTTCGGCGTTAGTAAGAGAAGCAGAAGCGCTACGAGCGGCGGGCGCCACAGCGCTCCTCGTCGACATCACGCACAATGGAGGCGGTTCGGACTGGGCTGATGCCCCTCCCCGGGCGCTGAGCTCAATCCCATTGCATGATTCGAAGATGGCTTTCATTAAACATGAGCACTGGACTAAGCAGCTTCAGGATAATCTCCGGGATATTCGAGCCGACATCAAGAACCATGCCTCGTCCCCAATCTCTCTCGAGAGCGCGGCCGGCACCCTCGAAAAAGCAATCGAGGAAAGCAAGCAAGCGTGCGACCGGACAACTGTTTGGGATACGGGCCGCCTTAGCTGCTCTTTGTTGGTTAAAGATCTTTTGTTTACTGCCGGGGACATCGTCGCTTATGCGAAGCCTCGCAGCCTTGACGCCCTCGTATCTAAAACGGACCTCTTTTATCCAAGCCAGTACGCGTACGCAGAAAATCCTAACGCTCTACCTCTCTATGTCGCGGTTGATCGCCACACCTGGTCGGCGGCAGAATATTTCGGGGCGCTGTTGCAAGACAATCACGCGGCCACCATCGTTGGAGAAGTAACCGGCGGGGCAGGCTGTGGCTACACTAACGGAGGCATTCCGACAACACTCAAGAACTCGCGCGCTCAGGTCGAGATGCCGGACTGTGTCCGCTATCGCGCCGACGGATCAAACGAAGTCAACGGAATCACTCCCGACATGCTTATTCCATGGGCCGACCATGACTCCAGTTTCCAACGCTCGAAGAAGCTGATCAACGCTCTTGAATCAGTGCCAGCACGGTAGGACGGAGCAATCACTCAGGACTTGCCTTGATTCTCGAAGATCTCCCGAGCTCGCTCAATCGTGTCCGCATCCTCATCCAGCTTATCGGGACGCAGTCGCACAATGCGCGGAAAGCGCAACGCATAGCCGCTCTCATGGCGGTCGGACAGCATCATGTTATTGAAGGCAACTTCGAGAACAATTTTCGGTTCGACGACGCGGCGAAAGCCCTGGTCTTCGATGGTGTGATCGAGAAACCATTTCGTCATCTCCACGATTTCAACATCGGTCAAACCGGAATATGCTTTGCCTATATTTACCAGCCGCTCGCCATCGCGGACTGCAAATGTATAGTCGCTTAAGACGCCGATGCGCTTTCCATGTCCGTATTCGACGGCGGTGACGACAACATCCAAAGTCGCCAACTCGCGCTTTAACTTTAACCAGCTCTTCCCACGCCGCCCCGGAGAATAGGCCGAGTTCGCATCCTTAATCATCAACCCTTCGTTGCCGCGACTTTGCGCCGCATCGAAGAGTTCGTCGAGTTCGCCTGCCTTCGAAGCATGGAAAACTGGCGCACGCAAAATCAACGCCTGTTGTTCGCGGACCGCTCGCTTACGTTTGATTCCGTCGATGACGTCGTCCAATATCCGACCCCGATCAGTCAGGGGTAAGTCGATAGTCAGCGATCCATTCGCATACAAAACATCAAACGCCACAAACGCCACGGGACAATCGCGCATCATCTTCTCACTGACCTTCTTTCGACCGATCCTTTGTTGCAGGACGCTAAATGGCAACGCTCGCCCCGACGAATCCGAATCGTCATCAGCGTCGCTCCAAGCCACGATCTCACCATCAAGGATGAAATCCTGCGCTGAACCCAGCAGCGCGTCGCGCACTTCAGGAAACGAGTTAGTCGTATCCTCGCGCGTCCGAGAAAAGATGCGAACTCGATCCCGAGACGCATGAACCTGCGCCCGTACCCCGTCATACTTGTCTTCAATAAATGGATTCGGGATGTATTCCAGCGCCTCCGCTGCCGATGCCACTGGACTCGCCAGCATCGCTCCCAGCGGATGGAACAGCCGCATCTTCGCTTCCCGCAAACATCCAGTGGATGCCAGCAGCAGCGTCTCACCGATATCGCCCAGCAACATATTGGCGCGGGAGACCTGAGCAGAGTCGGCTGCGAAAGCATGCGCTATGGCATCTTCGACCAGACTCTCTTTCAGCCCGATGCGCAGATCTCCGGTCATAGTCTTGACGACATACTTTGCTTCGAGCGGCGAGATTTCAGCCAGCAAGACCTTCACAAGTTCCAAACGCGCCGACGATCCGGACGCCTGCGCGATCTGGCGAAATCGGACCTGAAGCTGGGTCGGAGTGATGGCGGTCGTCACCGATGGCTGTGGCAACAGATCTGCCGCAACCGCTCCGATGTCTCCGAGTCGACGATACGCGGCAGTCAAAGCACCTTCGCTCTTTGCCCCCACAGACTGGATCGCCTGCCAGAGTAAACTTCCCCCGACTTGCAATGTCATCTCGTCCCACATAGGAAAAGGACGTCCAGACAAGAACACCGCGGCCGCGGCCGCCTGCCCCGCCTCGGCCTCCCGAAAATAGCCAGACACCACCGCTATCTTATTTGTTTTCTTGGAGGTAGCGACGACCCGCTCGCAAACCTCGGCCAGTGCTGTGAAAGTGCTCTCCATGATGCCGCTTCGCCTTACTATGCCATAGCGTCCACTGTGCCGTGATAGGCTAATGACCGCTACTTTGATGCTCAAGAATCATCTAAGATAAACACATGCGACGATTGCGAACATGGTTGAGCTTTCTGGCGGCGGTGCAGCTGCTGCCCGCGCTCGAGGCGGGCGAGGAAACGTTGGTGGGCGGCCAGGCCGTGCTGGAGGGCGTCATGATGCGCTCGCCGCACGCATTCGCCATCTCGTGCCGCAAGCCGTCAGGCGAAGTCTCGACGCACAGCGAATTGTTGGAGCGGCCCTCGGAGACGCACAGATGGATGGCATGGCCTGTCATTCGCGGAGTCGTCACGCTTGGCCACACTATGGCGCTGGGATTCCGCGCACTGCGGTTTTCCGCGAACGTTGCTCTGGAAGAGTTGCAGCCTGAGGTGAAGGCGCCCTCGGCTGCCGCCGAAGTTGTCAACAACGCGCCGCAGAAAAAACTCGAAGTCAGCGGTTGGATGGCGACCGGCAATGCCATCCTCTCCATCGGCTTCTTCATTTTCATGTACAAGTTTTTGCCGCTGCTGGCGGCGACGGAACTGAAAAAAATCAATCCTGCTTTCGGCGGGCAAATCGCCTTCAACCTCGTCGATGGCGTGGTCCGGCTTGCTCTCTTTCTCTTGTTCATCTGGGGTATTTCGCTGATGAAAGATATCCGCCGGGTTTACGAATATCATGGAGCCGAGCACAAAACAGTTTTCGCGTTTGAGAACGGCGATCCTCTGGATACCGCTGCCGTGCAGCGTTACTCGACGTTTCACCCCCGCTGCGGAACAAGTTTTCTGATGACGGTCATGCTCATCTCGATTGCCGTCTACACTCTGATTCCCGTGACCACGTTCTGGGCGCGCTTCGGTATCCGCATTGCTCTACTACCCGTGATTGCAGGCGTTTCGTATGAGATGATTCGCTTCGCGGCCCGTCATCGCGGGTCGATGTTCGCGGCGCTGACCTCGCCAGGATTATGGTTGCAGCGCATTACCACACAGCCGCCGTCGGACGATCAGGCGGAGTGCGCCATCACTGCCCTCGAACACGCCATGGCCCTCGAAAAGCAACACGGCGGCGAACTCGTTATTGCCTAGCGGCGCTCCCGCGCACACTCGTAACTAATCCCCACACCCTGAAAACTTTGATATTAGAAATACCGAGGAGCGTTTGCGTGCTCCCCACAGGAAAACAATATGTTTGAACGCTTGGATCAACTCGAAGCTAAATACGAAGAACTGAACGCCGCCCTCTCTTCGTCGGAAATCGTCAACGATTCCAGCCGCTATCAAAAGACGGCGAAGGCGCACAGCGAAATCGCGCCCATGGTCGAGAAGTATCGAGAATACAAAGACCTCAAGCGCGGCATCGCCGACAGCCGCGCGATGATCGCCAGCGAAACCGACGCCGAGATGCGCACCTACGCCCAGGAAGAATTGGATAAGCTCGAAGCCCGCGTCGTCGCGGTCGAAGAAGAGCTACGCGTGCTGCTGCTGCCGAAAGATCCCAATGACGAAAAAGACATCATCCTCGAAATCCGCGCCGGCACCGGCGGCGACGAGGCCACGCTCTTCGCCGCCGAGATGTTCCGTATGTACACCCGCTACGCGGAAACTCAGAATTGGAAAGTCGAAGTGTTATCTTCCTCCGACTCCGCCGTGGGCGGCCTGAAGGAAGTCATCGCCATCATCGAAGGCAAGCGCGTGTATTCGCAGCTGAAGTATGAAAGCGGAGTCCATCGCGTGCAGCGAGTTCCCGCCACCGAACAGCAAGGCCGCGTGCACACTTCCGCAGTCACGGTTGCAGTTCTTCCCGAAGCAGAAGACGTAGACATAAAGATCGAAGCCAAAGATCTGCGCATTGACACTTTCTGCTCGTCTGGACCCGGCGGCCAGTCGGTCAATACGACGTATTCCGCTGTCCGTATTACGCACATTCCGACGAACACAGTCGTCAGTTGTCAGGACGAAAAATCGCAAATCAAGAATCGCGAAAAAGGCATGCGCGTGCTGCGTTCGCGGCTCTACGAAATCGAAATGCAAAAGCAGCAGGATGCACTCGCCAAAGAGCGCAAACAAATGGTGGGATCGGGCGATCGTAGCGAAAAAATCCGTACCTACAACTTCCCACAGAACCGCCTCACCGATCACCGCATCGGATTAACACTGCACCAGCTAACCGACGTCATGGACGGCAAACTACAACCCATCCTGGACGCCCTCGTCTCGCACTTCCAAGCGGAGAAGTTGAAACAGGAAACCACCGGCGTGGCCTGAAAGAAGTGTTCACAAGATCACCCGCTCGTCGCCCTCGCGCCTCGTAACCCGCTCGCGATCTAAATATTCGAGCAGCGGGATGGCATACTTGCGCGTCACTCCGGTGAGATCCTTAAATCGTGCAACATTAATTCGCGGCGACTTTTTTTTCTCCTCCGCCACGAGCGTCCGAAGAGTTTCCAAAGCCGTTCGATGAAAAACTAATTCCTCGGAGATCTTCAGTAGTACTTTTTCGCGTAACAAAAGCGTGACAATCTGCTGGGCTCGCGCCCGATCAATCTTCAGTCCTCCCAAAACTTCTTTCAAAGCGGGAACTTTCAATCCGGCTGACGCAAATGCCGCCTCTATGGCGGCTTTCGCTTCCGCTTCAGGATTCTTCATCGCGATGCCACGTCCCGGCAAACGAACCAGCTCGCCCGTCACTTCTATCCTTTTCTGCTGAATCAAGGCATCAAGCATATGAGGAAAAACCGCTCCATCGACGCGCAAACTCTCTCGCAGCGCATCTTTCCCAATCCCCGCCACCAGCGTGTTCTTATCGTGGAAGGCCTTCAAGACGACGAGGGTGGCCTCCTGCAGCACACGAAACGCCTGCGCCGCGATCCACAAATCGCCAAGATGAACGATTCGCCCCTCCGAATTCTTCAAAGACTGATCGATCACCCCAGGACGCAAACCTGTTTCAGCGACGGCCCTCGCCGAGGACAATCCCCTTCCACCAGCGCGAATAACGCTCGCTTCCAACTTCCGTACCGGATCGCCTTCGGCGAGCACGTTGAGAAAAGCCTCGCGATCAGCTTTTTTCATGCGCATTTGTGGAAGTGCGTCCAAAACGACGCCACCACCGATGGTGACCACTGGGGAGAATTGTCGAATGATGAAATGATCGCCCGGCAGCAATAGAGTTGGATCACGAAAACGTAGCCGCGCCAGAGAACTTTCCCCGGGAGCAATCTGCTTCGCCCCAACAAGTTGAACTTCCGCAGTCGTCTCCCAGGTGAACGCATGAACATGCACCCGGGCGCGGTCTTTCAGCGGTTTTGCGGAAGGCAACAGCGTTAGCAACACGTCCGCATTGCTCGTGGCGACAAAAGTTTCTGGCGTAGTGAGAACCATTCCGCGGCTCAGGTCTTCAACGGCCGCTCCGGCTAGATTGATTGCCGTTCGTTGCCCCGCTTGTGCAAGTTCGATGGGCGCGCCATGGACTTGGAGCCCTCGTACTTTCACGATGCGCTCGCCGGGAAATACTTGCAACGATTCTTCTTTGTGGATCGTGCCGGAGATCAAAGTCCCAGTCACGACTGTTCCAAAGCCTTTCATCGTAAACACGCGATCAATCGGAAGACGAGGAAATGCAGCTTCGTCTCGAGTCGAGACCTCCCCAGCGAGCCTGGCGAGCGTGGACTTAAGTTCGTCCAAACCCGCGCCAGTCAAGGCGCTGACGGCAACCACGGGCGCTTGGGCTGAATCGAGAAAAGATCCACGAACAAAGTCTTCGGCTTCCAGTCGCACCACATCGAGCGTCTCGCGATCCACCGTGTCGGACTTGGTGATCACAACCAATCCGCGCGGAACCGCCAGCAGCTTGCAGATGTCAAAGTGCTCGCGGGTTTGTGGCATGACGCCTTCATCAGCAGCGATCACCAACAAAACGAAGTCGATGCCGCTGACGCCCGCAAGCATGTTGCGTACAAAGCGCTCATGGCCCGGCACATCGACAAAGCTTATATTCAGACTTTCGCCAGCGGACGACGTGAGATCGAGATGGGCAAAGCCGATATCGATCGTGATGCCGCGACGCTTCTCTTCCGCAAGACGATCGGCGTCTATGCCGGTTAATGCTTTGACCAGCGAGGTTTTACCGTGGTCGATGTGGCCAGCGGTGCCGACGATAACGGACTTCATGCAGGCCGATTGTATCGCGACAGAAGCGCACTCAGTCACGCGAAGGCGCTGAGGACGTGTGTTCGGTATTGCCCGCAAGCAGGTCCATGGCGTGGAGGAGTTGGTCGATAACGGCCTGCAACGAATCGACCGCACCCGACGGGCTACCCGGCAGATTCACGATTAAAGTCTTGCTGCGAATACCGCACACGCCGCGGCTCAGCGCGGCAAACGCAGTCTTTTTCGCGCTCTCCGATCTCATGCGTTCGGCGATGCCTTCGATCAGCTTCTCGCACAAAGGACGCGTCGCTTCGGGCGTAACATCCCGCGCGGCGATTCCCGTCCCTCCCGTGGTCACGACCAGTCGAGCTTTGGCCGCACCGCGCAGGATGGCCTGCTGAATCCTTGCCACTTCGTCCGCCACGATTTCTGTGGAGACAATCTTGAACTTATGGGCACGCAATACCTCGGCCACTTTCGCTCCGGAAACATCTTTACGCAGGCCACTCGATGCGGAATCGCTAACGGTAATTACCGCGACCGTTCGGTTCTTTGGTGGAGGCAGACGCTCGACGCTCATCATTTGGGGAGGAATTACGAGTCGAGCAGAACATCTTCTTCTTCGTCTTGTTCGCGACGCATGTTCGCCGGAGTCGAGGCCGCGGCGGGCTCCGGCGATCCCGCATTGGCTTCGTCCAACAGCCGAAGCCCTTCCATCAACAAGCCTTGAGTATTGAGTTGAGTCGTCTCCTGCGTGGTCTTGCCATCGAAGTTGACTTCAAAGTTGCCCTCGGTCCAGCGTAACACTTTGAATACCGCCGGATCGCCGATCAGCGCGCCATAGACGGCATGTGACACTTGTCCGTCTTTGAAATACATCTCGCACTTTTCATCCTTGTTGGTAAAAGTCAGTGAGCAACTTTTTCGCCCCATTTCGAGCGACTGCACCAGGTCGATGACATTCATCTGCACCAGATTGCCGCGCAGCACGCCATCGGACGACGCCGCCTTAGCCATCTTTTCCAAAGCGATTTTGTCGATGATGCGCTTAATGCGCTGTGTAGCTTCACGCAGGAAAAAAGGCTTCTCAACAAAGTCGTCGGCAGGATGGTCCTGGTTGCTCAGCTTTTCCGTGATATCGGACTTCGTCGCCAGCAGAACGACGGCCACTCCAGCGGTATTCTGCCGGCTCTTGAGTTTCTCCATGAGCTGCCGGCCGTCCATGCCAGGCATGCGAAAGTCGCTTACCAGCAGGTCGGGAGGGTCATCGATCGCTTTGAGCAGGGCGTCCGCCGAATCGGTCGCGGTCGTGACGATGGCTAGCGGGGTGAGCGAGCTTTTCAGCAGATTCAATACGAGAGGGTTGTCGTCCACCAGCAGCACTTTAACGTTATTGGCCATGTCCTATTTGTGGCTGCCGCGGAGGAAATCTCCGCTCTTTCCGCCCGATTTGCGCTCCAATTTGATGTCGCGAATCACGATTTCTTTATCGAGTCCCTTGCACATATCGTACACCGTCAGCGCCGCGACGCTGGCCGCCACCATAGCCTCCATCTCCACACCCGTGGATGCATTTGTGGACACGCTCGCGGTAATTAGGATGCCAGTTTCGCATGTCTCCAGGCTCACATCAATATGCGAAAGAGACAGAGGATGACACATGGGGATCAGATCGGCAGTGCGCTTGGCCGCCATGATTCCAGCCAGACGCGCGACTTCAAGCGGATCGCCTTTCGCGTTCTTCGGGAGCGCCTTGAGAATTTTCGACTTCAGTACGACAAAGGCGCTGGCCTCAGCTTCGCGCTTGCTGACCTGTTTGGCGGAAATATCCACCATCTTGGCGCGCCCGGCACGGTCGTAGTGGGAGAGCTTACTTGACATAACCCTTCAGCGCAGCAGCAGCGGAACCCATTCCCCGGCCTCAATGTTTTCCTGCTGCGGTGAAATAACGATATAACAATTTGCGGTCGCGATGGCCGTTAGATCACCCGAGCCTTGCCATGGAATGAGTTCTGCGGTCGCATTCTCGAATTCGCCCGAGAGCATCGCGGGGAGAAATCGCTTCAATCCGGGCTTGACTGAGATTGGCGATTTGAGTCTGGCGTGGAGAAAAATCAACTTGCGTGGCAACATACCCGCCAATCCTTCGATCGTTGGCCGCGCGAATAATTCAAACGTCACCATCGTCGACACAGGGTTTCCCGGCAAACCGAAAAAATACTTTTCTGAATTTACCACTGCATTCCATCGCCCGAACACGGCCGGCCTTCCGGGCTGAATCCTGACCCCAGTAAAAAGAAATTCCGCGCCCAAGTCTTGCAAGGCATCTTCAACGAGGTCATATCTGCCCATGGAAACGCCGCCGGCTAGAAGCAGCAGATCGCACGTGGCGCCTTGCACAATCAGTTCTCGAAGCCGCTTGGGTTCGTCCGGAGCGATCGGCAGTAGCACCGGTTCGCCGCCGGCCACTACGATCTGAGCAGCAAGAGAATGACTATTGGAGTTCCGAATCTGCGAATACCCTGGAGTCTCATGCAGATCGACGATCTCATCGCCCGTGGCCAACACCGCGATCCGTGGCTTGCGGAACACGATTACTGGATCGCGTCCGGTCGCAGCAGCCGCGCCGATCTCCGCATAGCCAAGGCGATGGCCGGCGAAAAGAAGTATGTCCCCGCGGCGAGCCTCAGATCCCATCGCGACGATGTTTTCTCGCGCAGCGACTGACCTGTTGATGGTGACAGTCTGGCCATTCGTAGCAGCGAATTCGACCATTACGACGGCGTCAGCACCGGCGGGCACGGGGGCACCAGTCATGATAGAAACCGCCTGCCCGGACCTTACGTTTTGCACCCGCGGAATTGCATCGCCCGCTTTTATCTCGCCGATGATCTCCAATGACGCGGGGGTTGTCTTTAGATCGGAAGCGAGCACCGCGTATCCATCACGCGTCGCGCGCGGAAACGGAGGGAAATCACGATCGGCTCGAATCTCTTCCGCGAGCACACGCCCCAGGCTCTGTAATAAAGGGACCGACTCAGTCGCGGGCGGCTTGATTTGGCTGGCGTGCCGCTCAACCAGACGCCGCGCATCTTCGAAGCTCAAGATGTTGGAAGAGATGGCGTCAGCGGGCATCCCGCAATGATAGTGACGAGGGTGGGGATTAGTCGAGCGCCAGCGTGCTGCGAAGTTCCTGCGGGTTAACCGCGTGACGCAGCGCCACTTCTGCGTCAATTGTCCCCGCCTCCACTAGCGCGACAATGGCGGCGTCAAAATGTTGCATGCCCTCTCGGGTGCCGGCTTTCATCACTCGCAACAATGCTTGTCCGGTGTGGTCGTATTGTTCCAGGACAGCGGCAGCCTCCGAATTCACCTGTAGGACCTCGATGGCCGCATTTCGGCCCGATCCGTCCTTTCGGGGTAACAGTCTTTGCGAAATCACAGTGCGCAACATCTTGGATAAGCGCGCGCGCACTTGGGACTGCTCCGGTGCGGAGAAGGCATTCACCAGTTTCTCGACCGTTTTCGTCGCGTCCGGACTGTTCATGCTGGAGAGTACGAGATGCCCGGTCTCTGCGGCATCCAGCACGAGTTCGATGGTTTCGCGATCGCGCAACTCGCCCACCAGAATCACTTTCGGCGCCTGCCGCAACGCGGCTCGCAAAGCCAAAGCAAAGTTCGGGGCATCGCTGTGCAGTTCGCGCTGATGCACCGTGCTCTTTTTGTGATTGTGGAGGAACTCGATGGGGTCTTCTATGGTGATGATGTGGCAAGTCTGCTGTTCATTGATCGCATCGAGGAGCGCAGCCAGAGTCGAAGACTTACCGGAACCCCGCGGGCCCGTGACCAGCACAATCCCGTCGCGCAAGCCGGCAATCTGTTTGAGGTGAGACGGCAGTCCCAGAGAAGCAAAATCCGGCAAGACCGTCGGGATGGCGCGCATTACCACCGCGCAGCTGCCGCGCTGAATAAATACATTAACGCGAAAGCGGGCCAGACCCGGCAAGCCGTAAGAAATATCGCATGAACCCTGCTCGCGCAGCATCGTGATGGCTTGTTTGTTGTTACCAATGAGATCGGAGGCGATGCGCCGCGTGTCATCCGAAGTGAGGGCTTTGAGACCCGGCGCGTGGACCGGAATGAGATCTCCGTTGACCTCGACCTGCGGGGCGCGACCGGGGGAAAAGATCATGTCGCTGACCCGGTCGTTGGCCTTCAGCATGGCTGCCAGCAGCGCTTGAGTAGCCGACGATCCCGAACCGGTGGAGGGTTCGAGGTTCACCGAAATCGCGGCGGTTGCGGGCGAGGCCATGGTTTCCTAGATCGTTTGAGGGCTTTGGAGAATGAGGTGGTGTCGCTCACACCCGCTCCACATTTCAATCTATCGGGCGCAGTAGGGCGCTTTCTAGGAAGAAGTAACCGGGCGACATACCCTTGGTAATCAGCAGAAAGAAAAAGGGACGCAGCCAAGCTACGTCCCAAGTCAGCAATGCATGACGGCAACTACTTGGTATTGATGGGGTTACCCTTTTTCTTGCCATAATTGGTCTCGACCGTCGCCCCAATGCTGGCCAGCATTTGCTTCGCCGGGTCGGCATAGGGTCCGGTAGGAGCAAGTTCCAGGTACTTATTGAAGGCTTGCGCGGTACCGTCCGGAGCGACCATCTTGTCGCCTTTTAGCGTCGCCTTACCCACCAGATTGACGCCCTTCCAGTAATAGGCGTCGGCTCGAGTCGGATCGGTCGCAATCACTTTGTCGAAGGCCACGATGGCATCATCCACTTTGCCCGCGTTCGTAAGCACGGCGCCGATGTTGAAGTAATTCGAGGCCGCCCCTTCGGGGTTCAAGGTCGCTGCCTGGTTGTAAGCCTTAATAGCGTCATCGGTTTTTCCCTGCTTGCTCAACGAATCCGCCATGTTGTTGTAATAAGCCGCCAGAAGTTTCGGATCTTCCGGCTTCTTCGATCCCGCGTCTATTGCTTTCTGCTTGATATCGATGGCCTTCTGATAGTCGGTCACAGAATTCGCCAATCGATTGCTCTTTTCCGCGGAGTCGGTCTGCTTCGGCGCCGAAAGACGCAAGTAGTCCGCCAGCTTTGACCACACGACGTCGTAGCCGGGCCCCATCTGGCTGGCCTCCGTCATTCGAGCGATGGCAGTCTCTAAATCGCCGGCGTCCGCGGCTGTTTTCGCCTCCGCAATCTTTTCATTCACCTGCTTGATGTTGGCATTCTCTTTTTGCAGGTTGGCGTTCTTCTCTTGCAAGGCCTTCAGTTGTTCGGGCGTTAAGCCTGCGCCTTGGGCGGCGACTTCTGTCTCTTTCTTCACGTCGAAATCGAGCTTCGTTTCGTCGAGGCCGACGGTCACGTTCTTGAAACTGAGGACTTCTTTTCCGTCCTTGGTCAACGTAAAGTCATAGTGACCGGGATCAATGCCCAACGAGAAATAGTTGCCTTTCTTGTCGGTCTTGAGCGAATACTTTCTACCGGTGTCCTTATTCGACAAATCGATCACACCGTCCACGATGGGACTGCCATCGGCATTCTTGCACGAGCCTTTCACCGTTCCCGTTGCCTGCGCGAAAGCTACGGGCATGAGCAGGCTTGCCATCAAGGTGACCAGCGTGAGTACCATCCAGTTCTTCTTCATTTCCGTCTCCTGATAAATCATAAATAGCCCATCTCAAAGAAAACGCTATCGGGACTGCAGCTCCTCATAAGAAATTCTGTCCGCCGCGCCCGCCTGCTCGAAAGCACGAAGCCGCAAGCGGCAACTGTCGCAGACGCCGCACGCTCGACTTTCGTGGCTGTAGCACGACCACGTTACATGGAGCGGCGCTCCGAGTTCAAGTCCCAAGCGAACGATCTCCGCTTTGTGCATGTGAATCAGCGGGGTCTCGATGCGAATATTCCCTTCCTTCGTGCCCCGCCGGATGACTTCGTTGAAGGCATCGTAATAAGCCGGACGGCAATCCGGATAACCCGAACTATCCGGCTCAACCGCACCGATATAGATCGTCTCTGCGCCCAATACTTCAGCCCAACTTACTGCAACAGACAGAAAATGTGCGTTGCGAAACGGAACGTAGGTTACAGGAATTTCTTTCGCTGGAACCGGTGTTTCAGGAACCGCAATGCCGGGGTCGGTCAGCGCCGAGCCGCCAATCATCCGTAGAGCTTCATCGCGGACGATCATCCGCTCACGAATCTCGAGCGCGTCACAAATATCCTCGAAAGACTTGCGCTCGCGAGCCTCAGTGCGCTGGCCATAACTCACATGCAATGCCGCTGCCTGATGGTCACGAGCCGCGAGCGCCGCGCACACGCAGGAATCCATGCCGCCACTAAGGAGAACCACCGCACGCGACTTGTTCTGCGCGGAAACCATCACACGCCTTTCGTGGCCGGATCCCAAATAAATTTATGCAGCTGCAACCCCAACCGCGCGGGTACTTGATCCTCCAGCATCCATTCTGTCAGCTCGCGCGGGTCGAGAAGGCAGTGCGCCGTACTGCGGCTACCCGTCGCCTGCTTGTGAAACGCAGGCGACAACAACACCGCGTTCACCTTGCGATCCAGTTCGTGCAACGAAATAAAATCGCGCGCGAATTCGTAATCGGCACGATCGCTCAAAACAAATTTCACTTCGTCCTGCGAACCCAGTGCTTCCAGGTTTTCCACGCGAAACGAATCGCCCGCGCCAGAGTGGGGACACTTCACATCCACAATTTTCACCACGCCCTTGGGCACGTGTTGGAGCAACCGTTCGCCGCTGGTTTCGATCAGAACGGTGTAGCCGTCATCCAGAAGACGTTGCATCAGCGGAACCACTTCACGCTCCTGCAACATGGGCTCGCCGCCGGTGATCTCGACCAGGCCACCCTCAGGGCTAAGCTTCTCGACCTCGGCCATAACGTCATCAATCGCCATGCGAGTTCCGCCGGTAAACGTGTACTCGCTGTCGCACCAGGAGCAGCGCAGGTTACACCCCGTCAGCCGCACAAATATGCACGGCAATCCCGCATAGGACGACTCGCCCTGAATCGACTTGTAAATTTCCGTGAGAAGCATGTTGCTATCAAACTCGGCGGCAGGTACCCGCAACTACTCGCTATACTTCGCAGTCGTATTATCGGTTTCGTAAATGGTGACGTCCTTCACTTGCACGCGTTGATTTGTGATTTGGCGCAGGCGGCCATTGGTCTCGTCGTAAAAGTACTTGGCCAGATTTTCCGCCGACGGATTCAGTTCAGTAAACGGCGCCACATCATTGATCATCTGATGATCGAGCCGGTCGATGACGTGCTTCATCACTTCGCGCAAGTCCTTGAAATCGAGTAGTAAGCCGGCCTTGTCCAATTCCTTACCCGCCAAGGTTACTCTGACCTTGTAATTGTGTCCGTGCGGATTCTCACACTTACCCTTGTAGTTTCGCAGGTAATGCCCTGCCGCGAAGCTATCGTCCACGGTCACTTCGTACATAAGTTCTCCCTCGGCACGGTGCCGGCGTATGTCTCGGTCATCTGTTTGATTTTAACGCGGGGCAGCACCTCGGGGTTCGGCCCCATTGCCTTAGTTCGCTCCAAGTGCTTACTATAGGGAGGTTTGCCCTATTGCTGTTAATTCGCACGGAGGCTGTCCCTCATGTCTGTCGCAACGCCATTATCCGAAAAAACTTCAGCCGCACTAGCTTTTGAAATGAATCCCCGCGAGGCCGCCGCCGCCCGATTCGATCTCGCGGCCAAGAAGCTCAATCTCGACGAAGGACTAACCAAGGTTCTGCGCACGCCCAACCGCGAAATCACGGTTTACATTCCCGTCGCCATGGACAATGGCAAGCTCGAAGTCTTCACTGGCTATCGCGTGCAGCATTCTATCGCCCGCGGCCCGGGGAAAGGCGGCATCCGTTATTCGCCCGACGTCAGCCTGGATGAAGTCCGCGCCCTTGCTGCATGGATGACATGGAAGTGCGCCGTCGTGAACATTCCTTTCGGCGGAGCCAAAGGCGGAGTCATTTGCGATCCTCACAAGATGTCGATGGGCGAACTGGAACGCATGACACGCCGCTACACTGCCGAACTCATCGAATTCATCGGTCCCGAGCAGGACGTCCCCGCGCCCGATGTCAACACCAACGAACAAGTCATGGCATGGATGATGGACACCTACTCCATGCACATGCGGCGCACGGTCACTGCGGTCGTCACCGGCAAGCCCATCAACATTGGCGGATCGCGCGGTCGACGCGAAGCCACCGGGCGCGGCATCAAAATCGTCTGCGACGAAGCGGTCAAGAAGCTCGGCATGTCGATCGACACGACTCGCGTGATCGTGCAGGGATTCGGCAACGTTGGCTCCAACGCTGCGCTGCTCATGCACGAAGCCGGCTACAAGATCATTGGCATCATCGAAATGAATGGCAGCTTATACAACAAGAATGGTATCGATGTGAAGGCGCTCGCCGAACATCGCCAGCGCCACGGCACCTTCCAGGGATACAAGGAAGCCGAAGCCGCCGACCCGAACGAATTGCTTCTGACCGACTGCGACATTCTCATTCCGGCCGCCACGGAAAATCAAATCACCAGCGAAAACGCCGCCCGGCTGAAATGCAAAATCCTCGCCGAGGGTGCGAATGGCCCGACCACCGCCTCTGCGGACGACATCCTCTCCGACAAAGGCGTCTTCGTGATTCCAGACATTCTGTGCAACGCAGGCGGTGTCACCACGTCCTACTTCGAGTGGGTGCAGGATCGCCAGGGCTATTTTTGGAAGGAATCCGTGGTCAACGAGCAGCTCGAACACATCATGAAAACAGCCTTCGACGATGTGGTGCGCTTCTCCGAGACGCATCACGTCAACAACCGGATTGCCGCCTACATGCTGGCGATTGATCGCGTGGCGTACACGATAAGGCAGCGCGGTATCTACGCATAGCGCGGATTGGCCAGTCTAAATCGTGCGTGAATTTTGCGAGCAAAAATTGACTGTCTTGCGTCAAAAGCCTTATCAGCCAATGAAATGCCGCTACAACTGCGGAAGCGTGGGCCTTCAGGCCCACGAACCCAAGGCAGAATATTAGAGCTTTAGCCCCTGCGGCTCATTGCAATCGAGGAGAAATTAATATGAAAGCAAGAATCTCACGCTGGCTGGTCACGAGCGTAATTTTCGTCGCGTCCGCCGCGTACGTATTCGCACAAACAACCACCGCACCCTCCGCGCCGTCAACCGCAACGGCTCCCACCAAGCCCTCCGACTCCGACATTGCCGCAGCTAAGTCCGCTGGAAAGGTCTGGGTCAACCTCGACACCGGCGTCTACCACAAAGACGGCCGCTGGTACGGCAAGACGAAAAACGGCAAATTCATGTCCGAAGCCGACGCCAAGCAAGCCGGATATAAGTCCGCCAAGCGGAACTGACCAAACGTCACAACTCGCCGATTGCTTTCCCTTCTCGCACTGGAGGATAATCCAGTAGCGCGGGTTGCTGTGCGCGGCTTCCGGTGAATCTTCCCAACTCCATCACGCTGACGCGCATCTGCAGCATCCCTTTGCTCATTTGGATTCTTTCGAGCGCCCGCTTTCAAGGGGTTAATGGCGAGCGCGAACTGCTGGCATCGGCTCTCTTTATCGCCGCCTCCATCACTGATGGCATTGATGGATATCTGGCCCGCAAGCGCGGCCAGATCACAACCATGGGCATCCTGCTCGACCCCCTGGCGGACAAACTTCTGATCGCCGCCGCCTTCATCGTGCTGGTGCAATTCAATCCCGCATTGGTCCCGGCCTGGATCGCGATCGTCATCATCGGACGCGAATTTCTGGTCAGCGGCCTGCGCTCCATCGCAGCCTCCGAAGGCTTCACCATCGAGGCCAGCAACCTCGGCAAATTCAAAATGTTCGTGCAGATCGTCTCGGTCGTGGCTGTGATTCTAGACCACCACTGGCACGAGTGGCCGCTCTTCGGAAATTACTTCCTGCCCATCCACTGGATCGCGTGGATCGCCATCTGGTTCATGGTCGCGCTCTCCCTAATCTCCGCCGGAGATTACTTCGTCGCCTTCTGGTCGAAGATCGACCGCCAAGCCGTAAGAACCCGCAAACGCTCGTCAATCCTCAGCCGTAGAAGAAAAAGAAATATCGTCGCGACTTAGCGGCTGGTCAAGACGTAGTTGACCGTTATTTCGGTCTGCACGTCCACCGGGTTGCCACCTAAAAGGTAGGGACGATATCTCCACTTCCGCACCGCGTTTACGGCGGACACAACAAGTTCAATGGGTCCGTCGAGAGCTTCCAGATCGGTAACGACCCCGTTCTTGTCAATGATCGCACTTAATCGCACGGATCCTTGAATGTGAAAATGACGAGCATCTTCCGGATAGACCGGCGGAACTCTCCGAACCAATCGCCCCATCGAGGCCTTTTCCTCAACGTGAGGCTTCGCAGGTTGCTTTTCAGACGGGTCGGACATCGCGGCGGGCTGCGAGAGCGTTGATTTCGGTGATGCGAGATTATCGAGAGTAGCAACGGCCATAGCTACCGCAGTCTTTGAGACCCCTGCGATATTCCACAGCAGTATGTAGCCTTTAGAGCTCGTACAAACAAGCGCACCCTTATCGATACCGGGCCGACGCTCTAGGTCAGTACGGTGGATGCTACCAAGAAGCGCGTATTTGGCAACCTCGGCGGGATCGATACTTGGGCGATATTCGAAGTCTGCACGGTAAAAATCATGACCAGCAATAGTAAACTTCGTCACATCGCCTTTCTGCTGTCCCTCTTTCCTGGCCCAAAGATCATCAGCCGTCAGCTTTAAGTAGGCGGTGCACTCCTCGGACGCTGGCTTGCCCGTGCCGTCTATGGCGAGTACGGTAAACGAAGAATCAGCGGCTACAGTGCTTTGTTCGGGCGGGATATACACGGCGGCCATAATGACATAAGTGTCCTGAGAGTCGGCTTCCGCAGCCACCCTGTCGCGCATGAGATGCGTCTCGATCACCCAATCGCGTGATAAGGGATAAGAGAGACCAAAGTAGTCGTTCGAATAGACGTGATCCCGAAATAATCCCAAAGGCGGAGGTGCAGGCGGTGCAGAGGCCCTGAGATGGAACTTAATGCTGACCTGCGTTTCCATCTCGGCTGGAGAACCATCCGACAGATACGGCTTGTACTTCCATTGCCTCACAGCCTGAACCGCCGCTTGAGCCAGAACAGGATCGCCCGAGATCACTGTAACGCTTTCCACATCGCCAAAAATTGTGGTCACCAACTGAAGCTTGACAGTTCCCTCGATACCCGCGCTTTGAGCAGACTCCGGGTAGCGGATTGGCGTCTTCTCGCGCACCAGAGACGACGCCTTTTCCGGATCAATCTCTATACGCCGGACACCGAAACTGTCAGCGGGCAACTGGGACCACGCAAGAGGATGCACAACCATGTTCACTGCCGCGCAAATCACAAATAGCGAGGTCAATTTTACGAATCCAGATCGAATCATCGCCGTCGACGAAATTGCCCATACCCCCGGGATCAAGTGAGATCTGCGCTGATTGTAGCTTTGGGGGCAGCCTCAGGTTGGTGCCCCGCCGCTTGTGGCAAACCCGACCGGAAAACTCTAATTTAGCCTAATGCCCCGGGAGGTCAAGCAGCTTTTTATGATCGCGCCGATATTTCCTCAGATCCCCGCCACATCATGATCAACCCGCAACCGCCGGGGAGCCAAAAGGCGCGTTTCGTCCTGCGTAACCTGATCGGCTCTCTGAAAGTTCCGCCCCGGACAAGCTCCCAAAACCCATCTCCACTTTCTCCAAACAATCCAGTTACGTCGGTAAGGCCGATTCAGGGTCGTTGACGGTTCTAACCCGCTTTGAGCCTAGACTCGATCTAATGGCAGTTCCTCATGTCACGTACATGACCGGTACGTACGATTACCGGCTTGTCGCACTTTCCGTTGTCCTCGCGATCGCCGCATCCTATGCAGCTTTAGACTTAGCTGGACGCGTCACTGCGGCCCGGCGCTGGACGCGCGCCTTCTGGCTGGTGGGAGGAGCTGCGGCAATGGGCCTCGGAATCTGGGCCATGCACTATATCGGGATGCTGGCGTTCACCATGCCGATGCCAGTGCTCTACGACTTCCGCACAGTAGCGCTGTCCTTACTTGCCGCCATCGCAGCCTCTGCCGTAGCTCTGCTCGTGGTCAGCCGCAGCGCCATGGGTTGGCGCCGACACGCGATTGGCAGCATCGTCATGGGCAGTGGAATCGCAGCGATGCACTACATTGGCATGGCCGCCATGCGCGTGCCGGCGCAGGTGCGCTATAACCTGGCCATTGTCGCCGTTTCTATCGTGCTCGCGATCGTTATTTCATATGTCGCTCTGATGCTCGCGTTTCGCGTCCGCGATGAAAAGGGGGTCAGCGTAAGGAAGATACTTAGCGCACTCGTCATGGGAAGCGCGATTCCCCTGATGCACTACACCGGAATGGCCGCGGCCAGCTTTTCTCCGTCCTCCGCGATGCCGGATCTTACCCACGCCGTCGGCATCTCACAACTGGGCATCGCAGCCATCAGCATCACCAGCGTACTGGTTCTTCTTCTTGCCATCGTCACTGCCTTCTTAGACCGCCTGTTGGCCGCTCAAAAGGCACTTCTTGAGATGTCGCGACAGGGCGAGTCTCATTTTCGCGCCCTGGCGGAAGCCATCCCGCAGATCCTCTGGACGGCGGAACCCAACGGCGAACCTGACTACTTCAATAAGCAATGGTATGAATACACTGGCTTCAAGTCGGAAAAAAGCTACCATCTAAGTTCGCGGTTCGCAGTCCATCCCGACGACCTGGCCGCATCCGCCTCCAAATGGGAACACTCCGTTCAAACAGGCGAAACATTCGATGCCGAGTATCGTCTTCGGCGCGCCTCCGACGGCACTTTCCGCTGGCATTTGGTAAGAGCGGTTCCCATCACGAATTCGAAAGGAAATATTGTCCGGTGGTTTGGCAGCTCGACCGATATCGACGACCAGAAGCACCAGCAACAGATTCTGGAAAAACAAATCGAGGAACGAACCGCGGAGGTGGTTGCCGCAAACGCCCGACTGAAGCAAGAGATGAATGAGCGAGAATTGGCCCAGGCCAAACTCAATGGCGAAAACGCGGTCATGATGCAAGAACTCACCCGAAGATCAGGCCGCTCCAACCTTTTAGCCCGTATGGGCAAGCTTTTACAGAGTTCCAGCAACATGGAGGAAGCGATCTCGATTGTGCTCGGCCTCGCGCCCAAAATCTTCCCGGCATTTCGCGGAGCGCTGTTCTTGTTGAATGATTCCCATGCTCTTCTCGAGGTCGTGGGCGTTTGGGCGGATTGCGACTTAGCCGTAGCCGAGACCTTTGAAGCAACCTCGTGCTGGGCGCTGCGAACTGGGCAAAGGCATTTCGTAGCAGCGGGCGACCGCACGGCTCAGTGCGCCCATGCTGCCGCCTCTAAAACTTCTTACTTGTGTATCCCTATCATGACCCAGGCGGGAGCGGTCGGAATATTGCACCTTCAGTCCCTGACGAGCGAGGGCGAACCATCGGAATCCGAGCTCTTGCTCGCGACTACCTTTGCAGAACAAGTAGGTCTCTCCATCTCGAATCTGAAGCTGCAGGAGGCACTCAGGCAACAGTCGACAAGAGACGCTCTCACCGGCCTCTTTAACCGCCGCTACCTCGAAGAGAGTCTGGAGCGAGAGATACGGCGTGCGGCAAGATCGGAACAGCCCGTGGGAGTCATCATGTTTGACTTGGATCACTTCAAGGTCTTCAACGACACCTTCGGCCATGAGGCTGGCGATTGCGTGCTGCGTGAAGTAGGAGCTTTCATGTTGAGAAATGCGAGGGCGGAGGACATCCCGTGCCGGTTCGGGGGCGAAGAATTCGTCCTCATCTTGCCCAGCGCAACTTTGGAGGGTACCCAGTCTCGCGCCGAGCGCCTGCGAGCGAAAATCAAAGAGATCACAGTTCTGCACCATGGCAAGTCTTTGGGAATGATTACCATTTCTGCCGGCGTCGCAGCGTTCCCTGTCCATGGTCTGTCGGTGAAAGAGGTAATCGCGGCCGCCGACGGGGCCCTCTATCGCGCAAAAAAGGGTGGGCGGGATCGGGTTGTGGTAGCCGAACTGGCGAAAACGATCGAGATCGCAGCCGCAGCCACCCGTGCGGTGGGAACTTAGCTGGTTTCGAGCGACTGAGCCGTAATTCGAAGTCTTATCGAGTTGTCGACGATGTCGCCTTCTGGTCCCGGCTCCCGGGTCCGATAAAATCTTCCCTGCCAGCGGAGCTAATCGCGTCCGACGAAAAAGCAAATAGTGTCCTCTGTGAGAAACTGCGCGGCAACGACTCCGGCCGTGCTGAGTGGGTGAGGAACAAAAACAAAAAGAGCGCGGATCGCTCCGCACTCTTTTGTGATCCTGATCCCTCTGCCGAATTAATTCTGCTGTGCGTCCAACTCGACCAAGTCGCCAACGTGGACATCTTCCAGCGCGAACACTAACATGCCGGTCGAAGTCGTATCGGTCGTACCCACCACTACAATCTCTCCCACCGCGCGTCGCGGCAAGTCGCGTACATGGATGTTCGGCCCTGAGGTCTTGCCCAACATTCCCTGATCGATCGACGCCGGCTTCTTCTGCGTGTCTTCACTGATCGACGCCGCGAATGAGAGGGAGTCGACCGGATCATGCAAATCCGCGTCGTAGGGGCGGGTGGCGCGAATGTAGTCGCCGACCTTTACTCCTTGCTTAGCTCCGAAGTTCATGTAAACTTTGGCGCCGGTACCAATTTCGGAATCGAAGTCGCGTGCCATGACAATGCGTCCCGACACTTTGCCATTGGGCGGAGCAAAGCGATCGAAGCGCATCGGAAGACGGAACGGAATCTGAGCCTTTTCTTGGAACGGAACCGCAATGTCTCCCGGCACTACCGGGCTGCAGCCAAACTCAATTTCCCCGATGGCCATCTTGTTGCGGGTATCGATAACTTTGATCCGGGCCAGTTCAGCGTAGGGCTGACCGACTTGCTTCAGGATCTTATCCTGGCCGGGAAAAACTTCGTTCTTGTTGGGATTACGGAGTTCCCGAAGAATCGTGTACTGCTGGCCGAGTTCATAACCCTTGCCCGTGAGGTAAATAATATCGCCATTCACGAACTGGGTGGTGCTCGGGGTTTGCAGGCCGCCCGCAACGTAATTGGCGTTGGGCATCAGTTTCTTGCTGATGAAACCGGCGCAGTAGAGGTCGGCATAAGTTGGGGTTTGCACCCGTCCGACCGGGAAACTGGCCCTGGTGTCCAGAGTGCCATCGGGCGTCGGATCGGCGGCATCGGCGACGGTGGGTGTCTGCTGCGCCGACGCGGCCAGGGCAATCCCCAGCGCCAAGAACAGCAATAGTCCTGTTTTCTTCATGATACCTCCAAAAATCGGGCCGGGGCGACCGGCCACTTCCTAGCTAACTGCGGCAAACAAAGGGCTTTCACGTTGGACAGTAACAAGGCGAGGGTCACCGGTCAAGGTTACGCTAGTGTCATAACCAGAGCAGAAATAGTTTGCCGACGAATAAATCTTTGTCTGGGAGTTGCATATCGAGTCACACCTCTGTAATATCTCGCCGTCCCTTATAGTTAGGAATTTTGTCGTTTGATGACGAATATTAGCCACAATTCCGTGTCCCGTTTGCGGAGCCTGCGCCTGCCCCGTGTCTGCGTCGCTCTCACCGGTTCCGATCCCGACCAGATGCTCGAAAAAGCCGAATTTCTGGTGCGTGACAACACTTTCCTAGAGTTTCGGCTCGACTATCTGGCGAAACCGGCCGCCGCGTTGCCCAAGATTAAGGAATTCTTGGATTATCGCCCCCATGTGTTCGCCATCGGCACCTGCCGCCGCGAAGTGAATGGAGGCAAGTTCCACGGTTCGGTTGACGCGCAGCTCGAAATCCTGACCAAAGCCGCGGAATCGGGATGCCAACTGGTCGATGTCGAACTAGAAACGGCGGCGAAGCTCAAGCCAGCGGTGCTGGAAAAGCTGCGCACACTATCGGCGCTGATCCTGTCGCACCATGACTTTCGCGCCACCAAGAAGCTGGAAGAGACGCTGGAAGCGATGACCAAAATTCCAGCTGACTTTTATAAAATCGTGAGCACCGCTGGAATGCTTTTCGACAACGTGACCCTGATGAAGTTTGTCGAAAAGCACAGCCGCAATCTGTCTCTGGTCGGCATTTGCATGGGTGAGCAAGGCATCATTAGCCGAGTACTGTCGGTGCGTGCGGGCAGCATTTTTACATTTGCGGCAGTCAGCCCCGATGAAAAAACCGCCCCCGGACAAGTCACCGCCCAAGAGTTGCGCAGCACCTACCGTATCGATCAAGTGGATGCTGCTACGCGCGTGTACGGCGTCGCTGGCGATCCCGTGGCGCAATCCCTGGGGCCCATCGTCATGAACACCGCCCTGCGGCGCGAGACGGTGAACGGAGTCTATCTGGCGCTCCATGCCAAGACCCTGAAAGACCTGCTGGCCTGCGTGCGCGACATTCCCTTGCACGGACTGTCGATCACCATGCCCTACAAGCAGGCCATTGTCGAATACCTCGACAACAGCGATGCCCACACCGCCAAGATCGGAGCCTGCAATACGGTCGTCCGCGCCCAGGACGGCAAGCTCTATGGCTTTAACACAGACACGGCGGGAGTGGTACGCCCACTGGAGCAACGCATCGTCTTGCAAGACGCCAAGATTCTTGTCTTGGGAGCTGGCGGCGCAGGCCGCGCCGCAGCCTTCGGACTCAGAGAGCGGGGGGCAGAAATATTCATCCTGAATCGCACCGCCGAAACCGGCCAAAAGCTGGCGCGGCAAGTCCACGGCAAGTCGGTAAAGCGCGCCGACCTAAAAAAACTAAATTTCGACGTCATCATCAATGCTACCCCGATCGGCATGGGAAGTCTGAAGGATTCTCCTTTGGAGCAAGACGAAATTAGGGCCAAATATGTCTTCGACATGGTCTACGACCCGATCGAAACCAAACTCCTAACAATTGCTAAAGAGGCTGGGGCGGCCATCATTCCGGGACTGGAGATGTTCGTCCATCAAGCCGCCCGCCAGTTCGAGATCTGGACGGGCAAGCCCGCCCCTTGGGACGACATGCTTAAAGTTTCCATCGTGGCCTTGCAGGATCGAGCGGCAAAGGCTGCCGCGGCGGCTGCTGAAGAAAAGCCCAAAGTCAAGGCAAAGGCGAGCGCCAGCAAAGCGAAGAAGCGTTAAGTCCACCTTCCACGCTCGATCCGCCTACTCCAGCCGCCTAAGCAATTTCTCCTCCAACTATTCTTCAAGAAAGCGATGCTACTTGTTAGGAATTGGTTGCAAGTTCCCAAGTTACGTAGGTACTATGTGACTGGGATGTGAATAACGTTCCAAAGCAACATCCGCCCTTTCTTCCAGGTGTAAAGAGCCGTAAGTACAAGTTTCCAGCGAGCCCCAGGCTCGCTTGCATGATCGG
>Ga0302320_10002962_pt1 | contig 39636 bp, 37 predicted proteins | sample Bog_T0_3_FD_202130 | JGI IMG/M metagenome (GOLD analysis project Ga0302320, IMG submission 202130) | Peat permafrost microbial communities from Stordalen Mire near Abisko, Sweden - Bog_T0_3 | ecosystem: Environmental > Terrestrial > Soil > Wetlands > Peat | place: Sweden: Abisko, Stordalen Mire... | reverse complement strand
AGGACTGCAACTGCTCGTGGGTGGTTTGCGCCAGCCCAAAACGCGAGCAACCGGGGTCGAGAGCGTTCAACAGTTCATGGCTTAGCATGGCGCCGCCGGGAATCGCCTGATAGTGGGAGCCATTGCCCGATGGGGCGTCGGGCGTCAGCCTGCCGCCTTCGTATACATTGTGGTCGAGCACCACGTCGCCGGTTACGAGAATCATAGGTCTCCTCATAGGAAAGAAGCGCGGATGATGGATAGCATTGCGGCTGAGAAATCCACGGACCATCATACAGCAGCCCGATTCGATTGCAACAATCAGTTCCGGCGCTTATGCGGGGGGCGGAGTGGCCGTGTCGCGCCACTGGGGAAACTCATCGAGATCGGGCAGGGCGCTCGCGTCGCTGAGCGCATCGGCCAGCGCTCTCATGAACTCGTAGTTCGTTTCGCCCAAACGCGGGCGCAGATGATCGAGCATCGGCCGGATGGTCCAGTCGAGATGTGCCCCGGACTCGGCGAGCGCGGCTCGGATGCGCGCGACGATGGGATTGATGCCGGCTCCGTCCAGCATGGCGAAGACAAGTTGGAAGAAGATCATGCGCGCCACGACGTAGGAAGGCGCATCTCTGCGGATGGCCCAGGCCGCGGCGATCTGCTCGCGGGCTTCGGCTTCCCTGCCGGTCATGAGCAGAACGCGGGCAAGATGGCAGTGCGAGCTGGGCATCATGAACTGCTCCGCGAGCAGGCTGCGCACGATTGCCTCGGCGCCGGCGAAGTCGCCGGTCAGGATGCGATCGGCCGCGTCCTGCCTGCGCTCATAGGGGCCCTGCTCTTCGGCGCGGCTGAGATGCGCATCGTCATGCTGAGGGCGCAGTGGGCTCCATGATTCCCGGCTGGCGAATGGATTGGAGAGATCAAGCACCTGGCCGCTGCTGTAATCAATCACGCACTGCCAGTCGCATCGCGCATTGCCAGACGCGGCCAGGCGCTGAATCACCCGCCCGCGAAGCTGCGCGCGGCCGGTTGCGGGCGGCTGGGTGACCGCATCCTCGATCGATTCCCGCTCGCCGATGCGATGATTCAACACGCTGGCCCGGTCAAGCGCCTGAAAGATGCCCTCCGGGCCGAGCTGTCCGAAGCGCGTGTCGATCTCAAAGAACTCTTTCCGGCAATCGAGGAGCGTTCTCAGATCCTCCCAATCGCAGCCGTGCTCGCGCAGGAGCGGCGCGAACGGCGCAATATCTTTCGGCATCCGGCGCTGCGGCGCGATGGCCAGCTCCAGGGGCATCGCTTTCTCGGGGTCTTTGCGGGCGGCGAGCACGGCAACCAACTGATCGATCACCAGATTCAGCAGCGGCAGATCGTCCCATCGAAGGTTGAGGCCCCGTGCGTGATTCGCATAAAGCGCATGCTTGATTCCCCAGTCCAGAGTCTTGTCGACCGAAGATGGCGCGTGCTCCAGTTTGTCGAGGAGCTCGCGCCAGCGGCGGCAGACCTCAGGCGCCCATGAGGGCATGAAGCCGTCGCGCAGGTGGCCTTCGGCATGCATCAGATAATGGCGCTGAATGGAGATGGCCGTCCGGTAGCCTCCGTCGGCCATCCTGAGCGGTTTTCTGCAGGTAGCATCGGCGGCGACCTCATGCATGGCCGCAAGCGGGTCGGCTAGCTGAACCCCGCCGCCCGGCTGGTGGCCCGCGTCGGCCATGGCGACGATCAGGGCGGTTGTGCCGATCTTCAGGTAGGCAGCCGTTTCAGAGCACAGGCTCTCTCCGCAAAGCACGTGGAGGCGGCTGTAGCCGGAGCAGAGCGACTCGGACTTGGAGTGCCAGATTCCGCGCTCGCTGGTTGAGCTCTGGGTGACCAGCCGGCGGAAGTGCGCCATGCGCGGCGCGAGGGTGAACTCGAGACCCTGCGCCAGCGGATTGAAGCCGCCCGCTCCGGTATAGATAAGCCGGGTCACGAGATGGGGAACGATCTGCGGCTGCAGCGCGTCCTGGGAAATGCGGTGCATGTAACTCTCGTGGCATCCCCAGGTGCTGTTGCTTCCGCTGTAATCCACGTTGCCGCGGAAGCAGAAGATCCGGGTTCCCGGCGGGCTGGCCGACTCAACCGACGCAGCCAGGCCGGCAAGAATCCGGTGGCCAGCCTCGACGTAACGCACGGCGTCCCACGGGTGGGCTACCTCCGGGGTGCAGAACTCAGGATGCGCCCCGCAGTCACCATAGAAGCGGGCTGCGTTGCCGAGGAAGAAGCCCCCGGATGAGTTCAGGTCGGGCAACTGGACGAGCTGCCGGCGAGCGTGCGCCATGATGCGCTCCAGAAGCTGCTCGCGGTCCATCTCCGCGCCGCCAGAGACGCCGGCGATGGCATACTCGGTTTCCACTCCAAAGAGTCGCTCGGCCATGAGAATAAAACTCCTCGAAGTTATGCTCGCACGGATGCAATCGCCGTGATCAATCACCATGTGATTGGCATTCTGCGATTTGAACAAGGGCTGAGAAGACGGGAGATAGGTGGAGGGAGCGTCTCTTCGGAACACTTTCGGTCACAAGAGTGGAGGGCGCTCTTGCGCGGGAATGAGGATTGATCTACGGCCCAAGGAGTTAGCCTTTCCCGCTGGCAGCCGTTGCCTGGATGGGCGGTAAGTCCGCTATGCGGCGCTCGATTTCAGCAATCGCGCGCTTACGCGAGTGCGCGACAGGCAGGCTGCCCAGGGCCTCGGCAAATCGCCGATCGAAGTCTTTGATCATTTCGGCAATAGTGGGAGCATGGCGGGTGAAGATGGTCTGCCGGTATCCATCGCCCGGTATGTTGGTGATGGAGTGCGCCGCGAACCAGTCTCCAACGATCGTTATGCTCTCGTTCAAAGGAAGAGCGGCAATCGCAACATGGCAGGATTGGATATCCTTACCGCGCAGTACGCGCAACAGACATTCAAGGCGCGAGCGCCTGGCATCGCCGCCGTAAAAACTGAAGTCGAGACGTGGGTCAATAATGATTCGGCAGCCATCCGCTTTCGCATGTTCTGTGAGGGCCTGACGCTCCTCCCAAATCACCTTGCAATGGTGTTTTGGCTTGGACTTATTACCGTAGCGAAGCCGCCATAGCGGGTGATCGAGGGGTTCATCGGGGATTTGAAGGAAGCTCAGCCCGCCCGACTGCCTGACGATTCCCGAGTTGCCCATGTGCGTGACGGCGCGGGCGTAGCGCGCAAACAGAATCGCACGCTCTTCCGTTGTATCGGCGCACTCATAGAGAGCGCCCCCGGCTGGGCTCTCGTGCAGGCAGGGCTCCAGGGCCTTCAGGGTAAGAAGTTTCTTCAACGCCGCATAATCCATCGTCTTCAGGTGGATCGCCTGAATGCCGTGAAGAAACTCCCCTGGTTCACAGTTGATTGCCACGGGCACTGTCGGCACACGCAAGGCTAGGGCATAGCCTATCTCCTGCTGTGCCCACGGGCGCTTAACCGATGTTTCTGTCAGCAAGGGCATGAAGATGTGCGCGTGTGAGATGAAATGAATGATCTGCTGAGGGAAATCTTTGCCGAGCTTCATGCCCTTCTGGTCGAAGACCGCGGCCATCCCGTTCTCCTCTATGACCTCGGCCAGAACCCCTACCAGATTCTCGTCTCCGTGGGAATAGCTGATGAAGACGCGCAAGCGATGATCGCTCAGCGGCTGCGCGGAGGGTCGCTTCGTCTTGCCGGCGTTGGCCATGGTCTCTACACTCCGCTCTTTATGGGTTTGATGCGGGCGCAAACGCGCCCTTCCCCTGTTGACGGATGGGACGCGATAAGTCTATCCCCTGTCCGGACGGACAGACAAGGGAAAACAGCGCATCGGCCACGAATCAGCCAAAGTATGATACGCCACCCATTCCAGCGAAGTGACTGAAAGTGATTCGGGTAGAAGAGTCTCTTCGCCATCTCCCTCATTCTTCGGCTCCATGGCCGGATACGGGGAGAAATCGAAGGTGTGATTGCGCACTGGAGCCGCGCCTCAGGCACGCTTTAATCAGAGGCTCGGATTTTCTGATGGCTGTGATCTGGTCAAAGAGCAACGATGGATGGGGCGCGCAAAGGCTCAATGGAGATCCTCTCGACCTTACCGCCGCTTCTGTGCGGGCGGCAACAGAGACGGCCAATGCCGCGACAAACCAGAAGACGGCGCGGCTTATGAGCGTGTACGCAAGCGGCGCTCCGGTGTGGGCGCTGATCGCCCCTGCCGGCTCGGATCTGCGCGTCAACGGCCGCCCCGCCCACGCCGGCCTTTGCGTGCTGGCCGATCGCGACGAGATCCGCATGGGCGGCGAGGCCCGGTACTTCTCCACCGAGACGCTCGCCGAGGTCGTTCCGTTTCCGGGTGCGGAGCGCCCTATCTTCTGTGGACGCTGCCGCCAGCCCATCCTGCCCGGAACCCCCTCTGTCTGTTGCCCTGGCCCTGGGTGCCAGGTCTGGTACCACCAGGATCCTTCCGAGAGCCTCCCGTGCTGGGCATACGCGGAGACCTGTGCCTATTGTCCTCAACCCACGGCTCTCGACACCGGCTTCACTTGGTTTCCCGAGGAGGATTAGCAAGATGAACAACCGTCACGTTGTTGTTGCCGGCTGCGGCAATACCGGCTCGCATCTTCTTCCCCATCTGGCCAGGATGGCTTCGATTTCGCGCATCACGCTGGTCGATCCGGACTGTTATGAGCCCGCGAACCTGGCGGTCCAGAACATTGACCGCACAGACGTGGGGCGGCCGAAGGTGGAGGCTCAGGCGGAGAAGCTGCGCCGCATTCGCCCCAGCCTGGGCGCCTCGGGCCTCGATGTGATTGCGCTTCAGGATCGCATCGAGAATCTCCCTCGCGGGCTGCTCATGAGCGACCTGATCGTGAGTTGTTTAGACAGCCGTTCATCCCGCCAGCGCGTGAATGAAATTGCCTGGAGGCTTAACACTCCGTTGGCTGACTGCGGAGTGCTGGGCAGCCAGAAACTGGCGCGCGTTGACGTCTATGTCCCCTCCCCGGAGGGTAACTGCGTGGAGTGCAACTGGAGCCACGAGGATTACTCCCAGATCGAGCAGCAGTACCTGTGCGGCGCGGGAAGCGGGGCTGCATTTCCGACGATGGCGTCGTCCGCGCTGGGCGCTTTGGCTGCCTCGCTGATGTCCATCGAGATCGCAAAGATTCTGGACGGGAAGCGGGGCGAGCCGGTGGCGGCGCGGCAGGTGATTGTCGGCGCGGAGCATCATTTCGCGCAGCTCTCAACCAGCAAGCGGAATCCCAATTGCCGTTTCGATCACCGCAGTTGGTTTGTCGAGCCGTGGGATTGCCAGCCGGAGACGATGACGGTGGGAGAGGCTATTGACGCGCTCGGCAGCTTGCAGATTGAGGGCCATCTCTGGGTCGCGGAGATGGTTTGTGCGGGTTGCGGCCGCCGGGGGGAGAAGCAGTTGCGTCTCAATCGGCCTCTGGCGCGCTGCCCGGCTTGCAATCGCCGCATGGCGTCGTCCGGCTTTGGCTCGCTGGAGCGCCTGGATCGCCGGTTTGCCGGCGAGTTCGCCAGCCTTACTCTGGCCCAGGCCGGGCTGCGCGCCGGCGACATTGTCTCGGGCGGCGGCCAGCATCATCGGATTCATCACCGCATGTTGCAACTGGAGGCGGCATGAGCGAGAGAGTTTACAGCGAAACGGATCCAATCTATCAGCGTTTCATGGAATCCCAGTTCGCAGAGGGCATGGCGCTTGCGGATGCGAGCGACATCCTGCGCCTGCATGTGCCTCCCATGGCTCCGCCGCACTTTGTTGCGGAGTACCAGTGCAAGGGGCTTGTCAGGAATGCGCAGGGTGAAATCAGCGAGGCAACAGGTTTCCAGGTGGGGATCTGGTTTCCGCAAGACTACTTGCGGCGCGCCGATGGGTTTGAGATGCTGCGCGTCTTCACGCCCCGCATCTGGCACCCTAACGTCAGCGCCGATCTGCCTCTCATTTGCATCGGGCATCTGACTCCGGGCACATCGCTCGTTGACATTCTCTACCAGGTCTACGACATCCTCACCTACCAGAAGTACAACCCCAGGGAGGACGACTGCCTGAACCGGGGCGCATGTTCGTGGGCACGGGAGCGCGAACACCAGTTCCCGATCGATGGCCGTCCTTTGAAGCGCAGGTCACTCCAACTCGAGGTGAAGCCGTTATGAGATTTGCCAGCGAGACTGCCGCGAACGCGGTTCGCGTGCTCAACAAATGCTCCGCCGAACTGCGGCCGGAGGGTCCATGGCGCTGGAGCTGCGTGGTGCAGAATGGCGCGCGCTTGGCCGTTGCCGCGTCGCTCGAAGATGGATTTCTGCAACTCGCCTTTCGCCCCGAGACAACTCGCGCGACCGCGTGGGGACTGGAGCGCGCGCTCAAGGCAAACAACACGCTGGCCGGTGGCGTGAAGCTGGCGCTCGACTCCGGCAGCCGCGGCCTGCACCTGCGCGCCGAGATCGCGGTTCTGGAGGAGCAACAATTGATGGACCGGTTTGAGCGGGCGCTGGACGGATTCCATCACGGCATCGGCTTGTTGAAGTCTTCTGATTGCGAAGCGCGCGCCGGTCACGCCGCGGCGCAATACGCTGCCGGTTTCAGCGCCAATCTTGGCGAACTGTTGCGCGAGAGTCCCTGGGGCTGCGCGGAACGCGGGCCGAACGAGTTTTCCGTGGAGCTTGACGCAAAATCCGCTCCGCCCGCAAGGATCCGGATGACGGAATCAGGTCTGGACATGAGCGTGGAACTGGTCCGCGCAAATCAAGCTGCGGAGCCGTGCCGGCAGGCACTGGCCGTGTTTCTGCTCACAGTGAGCAGCGCCCTGCGGATGGCGCGCGCCTGGACAGCGACAGCGGACGGACAAGAGAGCTTCGGATTTCAGGTGAGCCTTCCGGCCGCGCCCGACCCCGAAGAGGTCAACCATGGCCTGGCGGCGCTCTCTGTTGCCTGGCGGATGTGCGCCCGAGAGGCGAGCGTCCTGCTCCATGAGGCGGCGGCCCGGTGTTACCTGGCGGCACGCGATCTTTCAACCACCAACACCACCAACAAACCCCAAAGCGAAGAGGAGAACTGACTATGGGTAAAGCAGAAACCACGCTCGAGATTCCTCTCGAGATCAGCGATGTATCCGGGCAGAAAGTCTTCTCGGTGGCGAACGCGCCCACTGGCAACACGGTGGGCGAGCTCGTGCACGAGATGCTCGGCAAGATGAATCTGCCCCGCAATGACGCCAGCGGGGCGCCCTTGACCTACCAGGCAAGGCTGGAGCGGGAGGGACGCCATCTGCACGCTTCAGAGCGCATCGGCGATGCACTGGAACGCGGTGACAAGTTGACCCTGCAGCCCAACATCGATGCGGGCCAGGGCTGCTGCTGACAAGCCGCGGCACAATTTGGGTTCGAGGCGTCCCACCCTGGCCGTAAAGACAACCACGCGGCGGGGGTGGGACGCCCGAAATAGGCACCGAGGAGAGCTTATGACGTTGACGTTTCCATATCGCTTTGCGCTTGTGATCTGCGGCGAGGAGGGCAACAACCTTGGCACCGTCGTGGCGAAGCGCGACTGGGAGCCGGCGCATGAGTGGACGCGCTTCTTTCATCAGCGGAAGGGCGAACTTGCCCTTGGCGGAGATGGAAGCGCGTCCGTTCTTCCGCTCTGGGAGCACACGCTCGGGGAGCCTTATTGCAGGGGCTACCGCATCCAGATTGTTCAGCCTGGGCGGCGGCCAGTTGCATCGGATTTTCCCATCACTCACTTTCGTGACTTCGCGGGTGCGGTTGCCTCTGTCTTTGTGGGGCAGAAGAAACTGCGCGAGGGTGAGACTTACACCTATATGGTGGTGGCCCACCCCGCGCAGGCAGAGGCGTCGGCGGCCGGCGGTCTCTCGGTGACAAACGTGTCGCCCGGCCTGCCGGTCCAGGATGCTTCGCTCGATGACTTTTTGAGGCGCGGGCAGCCGAGCGGGGTCATCGACGCCGATGACATGCCCGTCTTTGTCCACCGCCAGGTGCTTGACGAAGCAGCCGCGCTCACGCGCGCGCATGAAGGAATCGAAGTTGGCGGGATACTGATTGGAAAGCTCTGGCGCGATGTGGATGCCAATGAGATCTTCGTCGAAATCACCGCGCAGATAGCCGCCGAATACACCCTGGGCACCAACGTAAAGCTCACCTTCACGGCGCAGACCTGGGCCGCCGCGGACGCTGCCCTCCGGCTGCGCAACAAGGGCGAAGTGCCCGTCGGCTACCATCACGCGCATCCGGTGAAAACCTGGTGCAAGGGCAAGGAATGCACACCCGAGAAGCAGAAGAACTGTCACCTGGCAAAGGATTTCTTTTCCGCTGACGATGAGGCGGTGATGCGCGCAGCCTTTCCACGGGCCTACAGCATCGCCATCGTAGCCAACGACACGGCCTTCGCCGATCTGACATTCAGCATGTTCGGAAACCAGGAAGGCTTGACCCAACCCCGAGGATTCTATGTTCTGGAGGAGAAAACCAGTGGCGCGTAGAACAGCAGAGCAGATGAGTGTGGCAGGCGGAATTTTGGAGGAGATTCTCAACACCGGAGAAAATTCTCTGCCGCTTGACGATCGTGTAGGCGCCCTGGCGCGGCTGCGCGAGAGCGGCCTGGAGAATCCCGCGGCAATCGACCGCTTTCTGGTGGAGCGGATCGTCCGGCAGGGCGACGCATTGTCGACCGTCGAGGAGGAGCAGGGCAAGCTGCGGCAGTTGATCGGCAGCCTGACAGCGCCTCCGTATTATCCGGCGGTGTATATTGCCACCGCGGACACGCACGATGTGAAGGGCGCGCTGGTGCAGACCGGCGGCGACCACCGGGTTGTGCGAGTCTGCGAAGGCGTCGCCGCTGAAGAACTCACGCCGGGCGACGAAGTCTTTCTCACCCACGAGCGCAATGCGCTGGTTGCGAAATCGCAGAGCCCCAGCTTTCTCACCGGCGAAGTCGCTATCTACAGCCGCGCCATCGGGGATCGGCTGGTGTTGCGCTCCCGCGATGAGGAGGTGGTGGTCCTTGCCACGGCCGCGCTGCGCGCCGCGGGGCTCAAGGCGGGCGACAACGTGCGCTTCAACCGCAATGCGGGCCTGGCCTTCGAGAAGATTGAAGCTTCGAAGGGCGAGGAGTTCTTTCTCGAGGCAACTCCCAGCGACACCTTCGATGAGATCGGCGGGCTCGACCGCGAGATTGAGATGCTGAAGCGGACACTCACGCTGCATATCTTCCATCCCGCCGCGGTCAACAGATACCGGCTACCGCGCAAGAAGGCCGTGCTGATGGAGGGCCCGCCGGGCAACGGCAAAACCAAGGTAGCGCGGGCCACATGCAACTGGCTCGCCGGCATGTCGGCCTGCGGCCGCTCGCGCTTCATCAACGTGAAGCCCGGCGCTCTGAACTCGATGTGGTATGGCGTCACCGAGCAGAACTACCGCTCCGTCTTTCGCGTGGCGCGCGAGGCGGCCGCGGCGGATCCTTCGATTCCCGTGGTCATGTTCTGGGATGAGATCGACAGCGTGGGCGGCAATCGCGGCGAGAGCACAAACCGGATTGACGACAGAATCCTCACGGTATTCATGGCCGAGCTCAATGGCCTTGAAGAGCGCGGCAATATCGTCATTCTGGCCGCAACCAACCGCATGGACTCGATCGATCCGGCATTGATGCGGCCGGGGAGGCTGGGAGATCTGGTGCTGCATTTCCCCCAGCCGAATCGCAAAGCCGCGCATGCCATTCTGGGCCGCCACTTGACTGCGGATATCCCTTATGCCGCGAACGGCGAGGGACAGGCAGCGGCCCGCGAAGCGCTGCTGGACCATGCGATTGCGCAACTGTTCGCACAGAACGGCGAGACGGAGCTGGCGAATCTGACGCTGCGCGACGGCAAGCATCGCATGGTGCGCGCAGCCGATCTGGTCAGCGGAGCTCAACTGGGAGCGATTGCGCAATCCGCCATGGAGCGCGCCTGCGTCCGCGAAACCGAGGGCGGGCCGCTGGGCATCAGCCTCGCGGACGCCAGCGCCGCCGTCTCCGATTTCTTTGTATCGGCTCCGCGGGCGCTCACGCCGCGCAATGCCCGCAATTACCTGCGCGACCTGCCCCAGGATGTTGACGTGGTGCGCGTGGATCCGGTCGAGCGCAAGGTTCATCACCCTCATCTTTACCGCGTGGAGGCGGCTTGACATGAGCAGGCATTCAACAGAGAACGCGGCTGCCGTAGCCCTGCCCAAGCTGTGCGGCGCCGATATTGAGCTGGGCAATTTCATCACCGGAGTGGAGCACGCGGGCGGTACCGGCTACGAGGCCTCGCGGGCATTGCTGGCTCAGATCAAAGGCCTTCCTAACCGCCAGAACGGTTATCTGGGCAACCTGTGGACAGCAGCTGCCTCCGCTCCCCGCGCGGGGGCCGCAAACAGCGCCGCCGTCTGCGCCTCGACGAGCCAGTGGGCCTGGAATCCGCAGGATGTGAGCCGGCGCTTTCTTCCCGGCAACGGCGCATGCGCTTACATCGATCTGGATCATGTCGAGCTTTGCCTGCCGGAGGTAATCTCCGCATTCGATCACGTGGCGGCATGGCACGCGATGCTGCGCATCATGAGAGGCGCGCTCGACAGCGCCAACGAGGGCCGCAGGCCGGGCCACTGCATTCAGGTGCTGGCGAACAACAGCGACGGCCAGGGAAACTCCTATGGCAGCCATGTGAACTTCATGATCAGCCGGCGCGCCTTTGACAACATCTTCTGGCGCAAGGCGCACTATCTTCAGTTTCTGGCTTCGTTTCAAGTTTCCGGCATTGTGCTGACCGGCCAGGGCAAGGTGGGCGCTGAGAACGGACGGCCTTCCACGCCGTTCCAGCTCAGCCAGCGCGCCGATTTCTTTGAAACCCTGCAAGGGACTCAGACCACTTTCAACCGCCCGATTATCAATTCCAGAGATGAAGCTCTTTGCGGACGGGGCGCCAGCGGCGATCTATCGGCGCCAGCGCGGCTGCACGTGATCTTCTTCGACAGCGCGCTCTCGCATGGTTCCTGTCTCTTCAGGGTGGGTCCGATGCAACTCATCCTGACGCTGATAGAGCTTGGCTTGGTCAATGCGCGTTTGATTCTCGACGATCCGCTGGCCGCGCTTCAGAGTTACAGTTGCGACCCCACTTTGCAGGCACGCGCCGAGCTGATCTCGGGAGAGAGCCTTACAGCAGTCGAGTTGCAGAGCGCATATCTCGAAGATGTGAAGCGGCACGCTGCTCAGGGCGTCTTTGAAGGAATCGTTCCGCGCGCAAACGAAATCATTGCCCTGTGGGAAGACACAATCGGCAAGCTGGCGGCGGGCGACCTGATGGCCGTCGCGCCCCGCCTGGACTGGGTGAAGAAGCTGCTCGCGATTGAGAGAACTTTGGAGCAGCGCCCTGAGCTCGACTGGGATTCGCCCGAGATCAAAGTTGTCGATCACCTTTATTCAAGCCTGGGCGACGATGGCCTGTATTGGGCCTATGAGAACAGCGGCTTTGCCGAGCAGCTCGTTTCGCCGGAACGCATTGCTCATTTCGTTCAGAATCCCCCGGCGGATACGCGGGCGTGGACCAGGGCAATGCTGCTGCGGCGCGCGGCGGAGGAGGGCGTGGAGACAACCAGCGTGGATTGGGACACGATGACCTTCAAGCTGCGCGGCCGCTACTCCTGGCCTTCGTATCGCGCCTTCGACCTGCAGAATCCGCTCGGATCGACGCAGGCTGAGGCTCAGCAGATCTTCTCGAGCACCCGGAGTTTTGCTGAGCTGCTTGACGAACTTGAATCGCTCTCCGGCGGCACGACCCTGCCACGGAAAACCCTGACTGCAAACTCATCCAACTCACAAGGAGAAAAGAGATATGCGCTTCCTTCAACGATTCAACAATGAACAACCGCAGGCCGGCGGCGACGGTGATTCTGGTTCCGACGGTCTTTTGGAGCAATTCCGCTCTCAAGGCGACCAGTTGCTGGCGGCCGGCGATGAGGCGATCCAACGCGCGCTGGCGGGCAGCAATTCTGAGGCGTTTCTGCGCGCCGGCAGGCAGCAGGGCGGCGAATAGTCATGGCTGAACGGCTGCTTGGAGTCGAGACGGAGTACGCCATCAGCGCCATGCAGGGGCGGGAGGCGGCCGCGCGTGTGCCGGTGATCCGGCGCCTCATGGAACTGGCGCACGCCACGCTGCCAAATGTGCGCGACGGCAGCTCGTGCGGCCTGTTCATGGAAAATGGCGGGCGGCTCTATCTGGACTGCGGCATGCACGTGGAGTTCTCGACGCCGGAATGCGTCAACCCGTGGGATGCCGTGCGCTATGTTGAAGCCGGTCACCAGACGATGCTGAAGCTGATTGAGAGGTTCTCTGCCATCTGCGCTCCGGGGCTCGAGACCGCTTGCTATCGCGTCAACGTGGACTACGGCGGCAACTGCGCCACGTGGGGATGCCATGAGTCTTATCAGCATCGCGTGAACCCCGCCCTGCTGCCGCCACAACTGATTCCGCACCTCGTGACTCGCATGATCTACACCGGCGCGGGAGGATTCGATCCGTTTTCAGACGGCCTGAAGTTCACGCTGAGCCCGCGGGCCGCGCACATCGAGCGCGCCATCTCATCGGATTCGACCAGCGAGCGGGGAATCTTCCACACCAAAGATGAACCGCTATGCGCCGATTACCACCGCCTGCATGTTCTCTGCGGAGAGAGCCTCTGTTCGCAGTTGGCGATGTTTGTGAAACTCGGAGCAACGAGCCTGGTTGTCGCCATGGCGGAGGCCGGATTGGCTCCCGGCGACCAGGTGCAGTTGGATTCGCCTCTCAATGCGCTGCGAACGGTTGCCGGCGATCTGACTTTGAAGAGGCAGTTGGAGATGAAAGGCCTGGCGCGAAAAACGGCGATCGAAATCCAGAGACATTATCTGGAGATGGCAGAGGCTCATCTGGGCGACGATTTCATGCCGCCCTGGGCGCCGGTGGTCTGCCAGCAATGGCGGCGCGTGCTGGACCTGCTTGATCGCGGCCCCGCGGCGGCAGCGGGCGCGCTCGACTGGCCTACCAAGCTGCCGCTTTTTCTGCGCCACGCCGAGCGCCGCGGCCTCACCTGGAGTCGCCTGGCTTTCTGGAATGCGCTGCTCGAACGGATGCGCAAGGCCATGCAACTGCCGCCCGATGGCAGCCAGTTTCCGCTCGAGCACGCGGTTGGCCCCGAGACGCCGATTCCCGATCTCGTCAAACGCATCAATGCATTGTTGCGCAGAAAGGGCTTCGACTGGGACGAACTGAAGCAGGCGCTGGCGCTGCGCTCCGAGTTTTTTGAAATCGATATGCGCTTCGGCCAGCTCGGGCCGCAAGGGCTTTTCTCCATGCTGGACGAGGCCGGGGTTCTCGATCATCGGGTGAGCGGGATCGACAACATCGAACATGCCATGCGAAACCCTCCGGCCACGGGGCGCGCGCGCTTGCGCGGCGCGGTCATCAAGCGAGTGGCCGGAGACAGAGAAGGCGAATGGTGCTGCACATGGCAGCGGATTTACAGCCAGAGGCATGGCAGGCTCCTCGATTTGTCAGACCCGTTTGCGAAAGAGGAGTTATGGCAGGACCAGCCTGTCGAGGAGGGTGCGTGTGTCTTCTAGGAAACCTCTGATTAAGGCGACGCCTTCAAAGGGCACGACTTTTATTGATTGCTGCATAAGTAATGTCCTGGTAGCCGCGCCGGAGGCGCAGTGTTCGTTAGCCCCGCGCTTCAGCGTGGGGAAAGCGGATTCCACACGGGAGCTCCAGAGTCCTGTAGGGACGGTGCAGGACATTTCTTTTTGCAGGACTCAATAGCCCCTGAGGGATGTTTTTCGTTGAATTCTTTCAAGACTCTAGCTTTTTTCCGCAGTCTGTTTAGCCGCTGAACGGTTGCAACCAACAGCTTCTGAGCCATTCTCGAAACAAGCTTCAGGGAGAAAGAAAAACCATGTCAAACCAGTCCACTCTCGATCCCGCCCTGGAAGCGAAGCTGAAACGCATGCGGCTGCGCTTTGAGATCCCAGACCAGGATACGCTGGCGCTCAAACGAGTTCCTGCCAACCCCAACTGCTTCAACAAGGCAAGAACCAACGTGCTGATCAAGCGCTCCACTGAGGGCATGCCCTGCGTGGTCTGCGTCGACGAGGATCTGGAGTACATGGGCGCGGATCAGGCTCTGGCTCATGCCTTTGCGGCCGGTCCCACGCAACAGGGTTGGCGCGTGCTGACCTTCGGCGGAAGCCTGCACGGCGATCTGACCGCGGCGCTGGAGTTTGCGCTCGGCATGCTGGGCGTGGACGACGAGCCTCCCGAATCAGCACCTCCGACTGCGGCGCGGCGAAGGCTGCTGGCGGCCTGGGCCGTGAGTCTCACCGCTGCGGTTGCCGGCGGATCGGGCGCAACGCTCTTTCGCGATGAGGAGATCGAGCAAGTCGCGGCCTGCACGCTCAGTTGGGAGGGGCGGCTGCCGCTCATCCTGGGCAATGCGGGAACGGGAAAGACAAATCTTCTTGACGGTGTCGCGCGGCTTTTGGCGGCCCGCAATCGCGAAGTGCTCAAAGTGAACATGGGCGCGATCATGGCCGGCACACTCTTTGAGAGCGAGCGCGAGGCACTCCTGCTCGCCCTGCTGCGAGAGGCGCGGGAGTCGGGCGCCGTGCTGGCTCTTGAGCAGGCCGAGTGGGCGCTCATCGGCGCACCGCGCGGCCCCGTGTTGCTCCGCGAGGCGCTGGACCAGGGAGCGCGATTGATAGCCACCTCCGCCGCGGATCATGAGCAACGATTCGCGATGCATCCCCTTGAGTCCAGGCTGGAGATCGTGCCCCTCAAGGAACTCTGCGCCAGCGATACGCGCCGCATCCTCGAAGTCTTGCGGCCGTCGATTGCGGCACACCATCGCGTGGAGATCGACGCGGAGGTGGAGCAGGCCGCGGTGGAGCGCTCTCTCTCCATGGACGGCTCGCTGCCGGGCAAGGCCGTCAAACTGTTGGACATTGCCACCGCGCGGGCGAGCCTTGCCGGTGGCGCCAAGGTTACCTTGCTTGATGTGTATGTCAGCGCTTCCCGAATGCTGGGAGAGAACGCATAACTCAAAGTCGAAGCAAGATGCGGAGGTTAAGCCCAAAGCGGTAATTCTAAGATAGCTCTGATCAAGTCCATGCTTTGAAAGGGCACGACTTTAGTCGTGCCGCAAATGCCGCAAAATGAAGGTGGGCTTTAGCCCCGGAGGGAAAGCCCCTCGCGTTGTCGAACTTAATCAGAGGTTCTCTGAACGGGAACCGCCGCCTCCTACCATTCGGGAGTCGATGCTTGCGGCAGCCCGCGGGCGCTGTGCTTGAGGGCGAGACGCACGCCCTTCTCTTTGTTGGTCTGTATCAAATTGCCATCATAGCCGTTCTTTCGCAGCGTCTTGCGCAGAAGATTGACCATGCCGTTTACGTAGGCAACGCGGAAAGGCTTGCGGGATGGTCTCGCCAGCGAATCTCTGATCTGCTCCCTCGAACGCCAACCGACCAGGGGATCTGCTCCGCCGCGCTCCTTGCCGCCGGACGCGATGAACCGCAGAACTCCCGCCAATCTCGGCCCCAACGAGAAACTCTCTCCGCCATCAATGGAGACCTCAAAAGCCCCGGAGCCATTGGCGCACGGAGTGATTTCCAGGTTGTATGCAACCCTGGCCGCACCAGGAGGGAGAGGGCCGCTGGTCCGCCCTGTGCCGGCATTTTCGAGTTCCTTCAGTCTTTTCTCGATTTTCTCGATCTTGGCAATCAGATCTTCCAGCACGCCCAGAACCTGCCTCAAACCCCGCCTCAACTCCCGGATGTATCCTTCGGAGCTAGCTTGCGGCGCTGCCACAGTCACATCGCCAACCATGACCCCACACTCCTCCCGGCTACAGCAAAACCAGGGAAGGCGTATCCCGGAGCCGCATACTCAAGTCGACGCGGCCAACAGGGAGCGGCGACCCCGGATGAGGCGAATGAGGCTACAGCATCCCCGGTTTTGCTCTAAACACCAGCCGCGGGCTCGTAAAACCGGCGGCCACTGCAAGAAGTGAGTGCAGTCCGCATGCCATAAAAGTAAGTCACTGCTATTCAATTAGTTATTGCAAAACTGGGTGAGTTATGAAGTTGAGTTATCAGGAATAAGTTGAGATTCATTGCGAGCATAGGCTCGCGAATCGGCGAGTTATCGCTATGGAGAGAAACCGAGTCACGCACGAACGGTCAAGGACGATATTCCGCCGCAGCCACAAAGCAAAGAATGCAGCCTGAAGCAGGTGCGCACGGCTTCGTGCGATCCGTAAACGCTCCAAACCAACGCGGACGCAGCAATGCGGAAGAGGCGCCCCGCTACGGAGTGCACTTCTTAGCAGGAGGCCGCGTCGGCTGTTCGGTCTTGGATAAGACCGATTTCCAGAAGATCCCGTTGGTAGGGACCCGCTTGCGTCCCAGCACCACCAGAGGCAGGGGAACCAGCACGAACTCGGTCAGCCATTGGCTGACCATGAAATCGGAATAGCCCGCCATGGCATTGTCCACCGCCAGAGCCCCCAACCGCTCTCCGAAGATCACATCCGTGACGCTGGGCGGAATCGAGCGGATCAAGTGGCGCGGCTCGTTCGTGATCACGCGGAAATGGTCCCAATACTCGGTGGGCCTCAGTTCCCTTCGAATTCTGTCTTCCAGTACCTTCGAGATGATCTTAAGTCCGGCCGTGCGCAACTGATCGGGCGTCTGGCCGCGAACCCGACGGCCCTCCTTGAGGAATCTCTCCAATGCCTTCTTTTCCCCATCTTCACCCGAGGAAAGGCCTGCGCGCGGATCGTTGATATAGTCTTTTGCATCCTCCGGCAGAGCCGTCTCGGCCATCACGACCATGGCGTAGGGGCCAGTGCTGTTTTGCCCATTGTTGTATCTCGCTCTCAATTTGCCGCTGACATGATCGACAATCTGATTCATGGTCAACGGGTCTTCAGGAATCAAAACCAGGTCGCAAGCCGTGCTGTACCCGGCATGGCTGGCGATGAAGCCGGAGTCGGAGCCGAACAACTGCACGATGCCCACGCGCGGATTCGACGCAACCTCGGTGTGCATGTGCAAGATCGCCTGCCGCGCTTCTTCGACAGCCGAGAGGAAACCAAAAGACTGCCATACCCATAAGATGTCATTGTCCATCGCCTTGGGGATTCCCACCACTGACAGGTCGTAGCCAGCGCGCTTGGCGTAGCGCCAGAGGGCATGGGCGCAGCTCATGCTTCCGTCGCCCCCAATAACGTATAAGATATCAATTCCGTGGTCGGACAATCGCGTCACGGCAGACTCGAGTTTCCTTTCCCGGTCCTTGGCCTCGCCGGGAAGAAGCTTGTCTGCTCGCGATGTTCCAAGGTAGGATCCTCCATTTTCCACGGCAGCGCGAATTACCGAGGCACTCAATTGCTGCGGAGGCACGCCGCCTTTCAGCAGCGCCCTGAATCCCTCACGAAAGCCGAGAATCTTCAAGGAATGTTCTCTCCCGGCTGCGTTCTGTTTTTCGGAATAGAGGCCATGCCGCGAAACGATGCCGTCGATCACGGCATTGATTCCTGGTGCGATGCCGCCGGAAACCAAAATGCCAACGCCAAGCTCGCCCCCTTCTACCCGCGGGTAAAGCAGGTGTTTCCGCGGCCGCGCCTCGGGCAATGTCAGCTCGTTGATCTCCTTGGTCAGGGCATTGGTTCGCGCATCCAGCAGCACTCTTGGACTTTCATCGGAGAGGGTGCCGATACTGTTGTCGGTGATGGGATTCTCAACCTCTTTCACTTCTTCGAAGACGGTCTGCTCGACCTTTGGCCACCCTTTCCAACCACACTCCGTGCGCAGCTTGAAAAGCAGGGCGGGGTCTTCCTTGCCCAGATCTTCGAGGAACTTCTTCTCGTTGTCGACGATATAGCAGTTCGGCAGGCCGTCGTCCGGAGCCCACGTCAGCCCAAGCAGCGGGATGATCGTCTCTGCCAGTTTCCGCGCAGCGTCGTGGTCAATCCCTTCGGCTGGCGTAACACCCATGCCGGCAACGGCGAAACGGGATCCGCTCGGTAGCGTCTCGACCAGCCGCACAGGCACAAAGGGGCGGCCATTTTGGTTTCCCAGGAAATAACTGATCTCCTTTTCCTGGGTTCCACCCCCGTTGGCCCCGAGAAAGGCCACCATGCTGTCACATGCATCGATCTGATCCGCGAGCAGGCCGGAAAGAGAGCCGGCCCGGCCGTGAATGGGCCAATAGAATGGGGTGATTCCTTGCTTTGACAGCATATAATAAACCAGCTCGACAAACTCCTGGTCGGCGAATTTGTACGAGAAGAACGGGTTTCTGGATTCCATTCCTTCACTCCGATGATGATTCCCTGGGAATTTTGGCATTTAGCGGGTGTCTCTTCTTGTCAAAATTGATTCGCATGAATTGTAATGCCTGCCCTCATGCCCTGAAAAGCCATATCTCCCCTGGCGGCCAGACAGCATCGCTGGCCAGAGCACGCGAGCGCCTCTTTGCGCTGCAGTCGCTGCAGATCTTCGATCTGGCTAGCTGGCAGTTGAGTCCTCAATTGCGCGCGCTCCGGCAAGCTCGCGCAGCTTCTGGAGTTCCGCAAAAAGCTGCACGACGGCCAGCTGGATTTCGGGCTCCAGCGTCTCCCGCCAAAAACAAAAGAGTGTGTGCGCATCGTCTTGCGGCATCGCGAGCAACTGGGCGAGATTCCCCTCCACGCGCGAGAAAGACTGATAGGCCTCCGGGCTGCCAAAGTAGAGACGGTTGCGCATCAACGACTGCATCTCCACGCGGAGCCGCTCCAGCGACTCCCGCGTGGCCGGGCTTAATCCAGGTCCATCCTCCAGGGGCTTCAGCTCCTGCTCGCAGGCATGGATGGCATCATCGGCGCGGCAAATCTTTTTCAGGCACTCCACCTGCAACAGTGCCGGTCTGTCCGCTCCGGCTTCGCGATGGCCATAGCCCGCCACCAGCCCAAAGTGCTGGAAGACGGCGTCCAGATGCTCGCGATGAAGTTCCTCGGCTCCGAAGAAGTTATTCAGCGAGCCGAGCACCGACTTCAACTCGCGAACATTTCCCGGCCAGCGATGGCTGCACAGATCGTCCAGAATCTCCTGGGGCAGCCGGGCGTCACTCCCGGTGATCTTCCGCCATGCCTGGTTGGCAATCAATTCCAGGTTGTGCGGGTCGTCGCGCAACTCCGGCGTGAAGATCAGGAAATGCCGCAGCCGGTAATAAAGATCCTCGCGGAACTTGCCCGCCTGCACCATATTCCAGAGACTGCGATTGGTAGCGGCAATCACCCGTGCGAATACTTTGATATTCTTCAGCCCGCCTACGCGCCGGATGAACCCTCTTTCAAGAGTGTGCAGAATCTTCACCTGAAGATCGAGGTTCAGGTCGCCTATCTCATCCAAAAAGATCGAGCCGTCCCCCGCTAACTCCCATAGGCCTTTTCTCCCGTTGATGGGTGCGCCAGTGTAAGCTCCCGGATCGGAACCGAATAACTCCGTCTCAAAGAGCTCCGGCGGAATGGCGCCACAGTTGACCTCAACATAGGGCTTGCTCCCCCGGCCCAGTTTATGGATGGCATTGGCCACAACGCCTTTTCCAGTGCCCGTCTCTCCCAGGATCAGCACCGGATCACTGATCCGAGCCGCGTGCTGGATCAGTTGTCTCACCAGGTGACAAGGCTGGGATTCGCCCCAGAAATCCTCGCTGATCTTCTTCTCTTCCTCTCTCGTTAGGGGCGCGAGCAAATCCGCCAGAGCACTACCCTGGGAGAGAGAATGCGCGAAAACCTGCTTTGGCAGCGGGCTGATCTTTAGCGTCTCAAACACCGCTTTCCCCACCCCAATCACATAAATGCCTCGTTCGCCGGCCTTCGCCGCGTTCTCCAGCAATGTCTTTACGGACTGCTTCAAGCGCCCGGCGGAGGTGAGGTTGGCGTCAATGAAAGGGATTCGGCCGCCCTGCCTGAGCAACAACGCCGACAGCGCCTTGCGCTCATCTTTTTGATGGCGGTTCTTGAATCGTTCCGGTGATTCGGCAAATAGCTTGAGCTGGTCGGCGCGCACCGCGACCGCGGCAGGCAGAAGCTCTTTGCCGATCGCCTCTCCAAGCTCCGGCGGAGCTTCGATCTCAATCCAAACCGGCGGCCTGTCGTGGCTGAACAGCACGCCTTCAATCGGCATCTCGGGGCAACCTCCCTGAGGCGGGTTTTCGATTAGCTTATCAGGCCGCGGCGCATTCGGTGAGATCGTTCGCGGCAAGCGCGCCATCACCCCCGATACGGCTCTGCGCCTGGCCCGCTTCTTTGATAACAGCCCGGAGTTCTGGCTCAATCTTCAACAGATGCACGACCTCAGCAAAGCCAAACTCGCCTTGGCCAAGACCATTGAAGCGGAGGTGCGGGTCTACAAATCGGCGGCGGCTTAACCGCCGGAATTGTGTTGGATGATAAGGTCCGAGGGGGGAACATTTCGTCTCAGCGGCTCGTACATGCTATTGGAGCAGTCTGCTCAAAAATATGCACAGCGAAGGTTAGGCCAATTGGATTCGACGGCGAAACTGAATGATCTAAGAGGCGAGTTCCTTGCCACCAGCACCCAATCGATGCCGATTGCCGGCATCATCTACTGGTCCATCGTCGCGGTGGCCGCGCTTTACGTGACTCCGAACCAATTAGGCTACATCGTCGGATTCGGAAGCGGGATGATCTTCCCCCTCGGTCTTCTGATTGATCTTTTGAGGGGCCGGAAGATGAAAAAAATGAGCCCGGGAAATCCCGTGGGCCAGCTCTTCTTTCAATCGATGGGGCTGGTCGCTTTGTTCTGGCCTTTGGTAATCATCGCCGCTATTCTTGCGCACAATGCAAGCCTGGTTGTGCTTGGCGGAGCGATCTTGATGGGCCTCATCTGGATTCCATACGGCTGGGCGGCGGATGATCCGGTTGGATTGCAGCACGCTGTTGCGCGCTCAATCCTCAGTTACGCATGTTTCCTGTTTGTGCCGGAACCATACAAGGCGACAGCGATCAGCGTGGCGGTTTTGCTCTGCTACACGTACAGCCTCATCAGAATGCGAAAAGCACAAGCGCAATTGCGGCACTGGTACTGACTCGCTGAAAACATTTAGCATCCGGAGTGTGGCTGGCCTCGACACTCCGGCGATGTATGTGAAGGGCGTTGGGCCCAAGGTTGCGGAACTGCTCGCCGCCAAGGGCATTCAGACCGCCGAGGATCTGCTTTACCACTTGCCCTTTCGCTATGAGGACCGGCAGAATCCGCGCTCGCTGGACGAGCTGAAGCCGGGCGAGACGGCCAGCGTGATTGCCGAGGTGCGCGGCTCGGCTCTCTTGCGCACGCGCCGCATGCCCATCTTCGAGCTGACCGTGGGACAGGGACGGCTGGCGCTGAAGTGCATCTGGTTCAACGGCAGCTATCTCGAGGGCAAATTCCACGCCGGGCAGACGGTGGCCGTCTATGGGCGGGTCGAAGCGTCGCGCTCCACCAGCAATCTGAAGATGATTCAGCCGCAGTTCGAGGTGCTGCCGGATGACTCGGACGACGCCGAGACGCGCCTGCTCGAAGTGGGGCGCATCACGCCGGTCTACGAGTCGCTGGGCGGGGCGCGGCTGGCTTCGCGCTGGCAGCGGAAGACGATTTTTCATCTCCTCGAAGGGTTGCGGGGCGCCGTGCCGGAGTGCCTGCCTCGGGCGATGCTCGAGCGGCTCGGGCTGCCGGATCGGGAGACGGCTTTGCGCGAGGCGCATTTTCCGCGCGAGGGGACGCTCTTTGCCCAGTTGCAAAGCTCGGCAACACCGGCTCACCGGAGGCTGATCTTCGAGGAGCTCTTCTTTCTTGAACTGGGCCTGGAACTGAAGCGCCGGCGGATGCGGGAACGGGCGGGGATTGGCTTTGCCACCAGTGACAAGGTGCGCGAGGCGATTCGCGAGGTGCTGCCCTTTCATCCCACCGCGGCGCAGAAGCGGGCCTTGGGCGAGATTGTGGCCGACATGCGCGAGGCCAGGCCCATGCGGCGGCTGCTCCAAGGGGATGTGGGCTCAGGCAAGACTATCGTCGCGCTCCAGGCCATGCTGGTGGCGCTGGAGAACGGCTACCAGGCGGCGCTGATGGCGCCCACCGAGATTCTGGCCACGCAACACTATCTGGCCGTCCGCAAGCTGCTAGAGCGCTCCTCCCGCCGCTATCGCATCGCGCTGTTGACCGGCTCGCTCTCTGAGGACCGCAAGCGGCAGACCCGCGGCCAGATCAATCGCGGCGAGGCGCAACTGGTAATCGGCACCCACGCTTTGATTGAGGAGAAAGTCGAGTTCGACAAACTGGGCTTGGTCGTGGTCGATGAGCAGCACCGCTTCGGCGTCTTGCAAAGATTCAAGCTGATGAAGAAGCCGAACCAGCTCGAACCGGATGTGCTGGTGATGACCGCGACGCCGATTCCGCGGACGCTGGCGCTGAGTTTGTACGGCGACCTGGACGTGAGCGTGCTGGACGAACTGCCGCCCGGACGCACGCCCATTGCCACGCGGCGCGTCCCTGGCGAAATGGCAGGCGAAGTGTGGGGCTTTTTGCGAAAGCAAGTGGCCAAAGGGCGGCAGGCTTACATCGTCTATCCAGTCATCGAAGGCAGCAAAGAGGATCAGCCGGAACTGGATTTCTCGCACGACGATCCGGAGGCGGGGATCGAGGCGCCGGCCGCAACGGCTCAAAAACTGAACCGGAAGGCGAAGGAAGCGGAGCTCTTTCCACAGGCATCGCAAGAGGCGAATCCGGGAGCGAGGTCGGGACTGAAGTCGGCCGTGGAGATGTATGAAAAGCTGCGCATTGGGCCGCTTGCCGGTCTGCGCGTGGGCCTCTTGCACGGCCGGTTGGACGCCGATGAAAAAGAGGTCATCATGCGCCGCTTCCAGCGCGGCGAGATCGACGTGCTGGTGGCTACGACGGTGATCGAGGTCGGCGTGGATGTGCCGAATGCTACGGTGATGGTGGTGGAGCACGCTGAGCGGTTTGGCCTGGCGCAGTTGCATCAATTGCGCGGACGCGTGGGGCGCGGAGCGGCGAAGAGCTATTGCATTCTTATCACCGGCGAGCGGGTAACGCCCGTGGCCGAGGAGCGGCTGAACGCGATGGTCCGCACGCAGGATGGATTTGAGCTGGCGGAGCTCGACTTGAACCAGCGCGGACCCGGCGAGTTTTTCGGAACCAGGCAGGCCGGGCTGCCGGACTTTCGCGTGGCCAATTTGTTGCGCGACCGGCAGTTGCTCGAGGTGGCCAAGATCGAGGCCGCGCGCTTTGTCATTGCGAAGACCGGCGACGAGGCAACTGAGTTGGAGCGGGCGCGCGTCTGGGCGCGCCTCAAAGAGGCTTGGCAGCGCCGCTATGGGTTGGTTGAGGCGGGTTGATGGGTTTGCCGCCACTGCTCCACCGCCTGTTTCTTCGCCCGGCATACATAGGCTCTCTTGATGAAGTCAACCACTTCCTCGAGACGGAATGAAGAACTCCTTTGTTGTGCGCTTGTGGGCCAGTTCGCGTGATCACGCCATTCTTTGAGATTGCCGGCTTTTACTTCTGGGTCACCGCCTGAGGACCTCTCAGCCAATTCCGCCCATTTGGCGCACAGCTGCTGAGCCTTGTCGCCGGCTGGGTCCTCGTCAAGCGCGGCGGCGACTTCCTGCCAGAGCGCAATCCGCGCGGCCCAAAGTTGCGCTCCTTCTTCTTCCGGGCGCTGCATTACTTTGGCCCACGCTTCATCGCTGTAGTATTTTTTCCTGTATGCAGTCATTGCTTGCCCGATGAACGGCGCGATCTTGTCAAGATGGAAGTCGGCAATGCGCTGCTGCATGGCGGCGGGCCAGTTGTTGCGGTCAGCCCAGGCTTTCGCCGCGCCCTCCCGCACTTCAGGATCGCCGCTGGATAGCGACCTCCAGCGCGCCACCAGCGCTTGCACCTTCTCAGAGGCGGGATCCTCGCCCAGCGCTGCCTCCAGATCGCGATACAAGTCGATCCATTCCTGCGAAAAGTCTCCCTCATAGCGCGGCCCCACTTTGGACCAGGCTTCTTCGCTGTAATACTTCTTCATTGCGTCAATGTCGCTTTGCATGTTGATCACCTCAATAAGCCGTTTCAGGATTGCCGGGTTAGTGGTTTTGCCGGAATCGAGAGCCTTTTCAGCAGCGACAATCGCCTTCATCGCGCGAGCCAGCAGCTTCTGCTTTTCTGCCAGCGCCTGACGCTGCATGCGCAAAGCCTCCGGCAGCTTCAAAGCTGCCCGATCCAGCACTGTTTTGATTTCTTTGAGAGGGAAGCCAAGAAACTTGAGCGCCAGAATCTGCTCCAGCCGCTCCAGGTCGCGCTCGACGTAAAGCCGATAACCGGAGAGCGCGCGTTGAGGCTTCAACAACCCCAACCGGTCGTAATGATGCAGGGCCTTCACGGTCACGCCGGTGAGTTCAGCGAACTCCTGGATGCGGTAGGTTTTGCTCAATTTCTTCCCTCTCAAATATGCTCAGGTCTGACCTAAGGTCAGAGTCAAGTACAATTTTATTCATTGTTTGCGCACAGCGATTCTTGTGATCGAGAAAGGCGAGTGAAGCAACCAACTTCGAGCGGGCGCGCGTCTGGGCGCGCCTCAAAGAGGCCTGGCAGCGACGCTATGGGCTGGTGGAGGCTGGTTGACCGGGCAAATGGCCGCTTGATAACATCAATGCTGCGGTTCTTTATCCCGACCTTGCTCCGGGACAGGCGCTTTCAGGAATCCGCTCTCCAATGTGTCCGTCGATGAGAGATAAAGCGCAACAGCATCCGCGGACGCGCCGAAAGGACATGGCACCCCAATGAAATGCAAGTCGCTTTTTCTCTTTGTTCTTCTACTCGCCCTTTTTCCCATCTTTGGCTGCAAACCCGATCCTGCATCGCTTCTGGCGGCCGTCAAGGTCGACAATACCGAAGAGGCGAAGACCCTTATCGGGAAGGGCGCCGATGCCAACTGCCGCACCTCGCCCAACGGCTGGAGCGCGCTGCACTACGCGGCAAGAAACGGCAACGTACAGATTGTCCAGGCGCTTCTCAATGCCGGCGCCGATGCCAACTACTCGGGCAGCATGGACGGGAAGGCGAATTCAGCCTCGGCCTTGAAGCCTTTGGCGCTCGCGCAGGCAATGCTGGAAGTGGTCACCCAGGTGCAAGCCTCTCAAATAGAAGCAAACCTCCGCGAAAGTGGCTTGGACGATGCGGCGCTGTTGAAGAGCGCGACGGATCCCAAGGCCGCGGACCGCTACCAGAAGGTTGTCGATCTGTTAGCTAAGGCTACAAAGTAGGAGCAGTTGGCCTAGAGCCCGCTCCTGATAGACTCGCCTCTCCGGTTCTTCCGAATGGTGTCGAGCTCCATGCTGCCAGCCTTCTCTTCTTAAGAGCAATGCCTCAGAGCTTGTCGCGCAGGAAGCTGATGACGTGGTCGGCCTGAACGACGCCGGCCATGCGGCCCTGGGCGTCGACCACAGCCAGGGCGTGCAGGTTGTACTTGTCGAAGAACTCGGCCAGCTCATTTTGATGGAGGTTGATAGGACAGGAAAGGACGCGGGGCTCGGCCAGCACCGCCAGGCGCGTCTCGGGCTGAGCCATCACCAGCCGGGCCAGCGGGATGGAGCCGCGCAGCACGCGCCTTTCGTCGAGAATGTAGATTTCAGTCACGCTCTCCGGGTCACCGTCGAAGTTGCGCAGGGCCTGCACGGCCTGGGCCACGGTGGCGTCCTTGCCGACGTAGACAAAGTCGGTGGTCATGCAGCCGGCGGCAGAATCCTCGTCGAATTCGAGCAGATCCTCGACCTCCTGCCGCTCCTCAGGTTCCATCTCTTCCAGAATGGCGTCGGACTGCTCCTCGGGCAGCTCGGCCAGCAGATCGGCGGCGGCGCCTGGGTCCATCTCTTCGACAATGTCGGCGATCTTTTCTTCGTCGAGCTTTTCAAGAAGCGACTTCTGCATCTTGGGCTCGACCTCTTCCAGGGCGTCGGCGGCGACCTCTTCGTCCAGCGAAGTAAAGACGGCCTCGCGCTCGGCGGGAGCCAGGTCTTCGAGAATGTCGGCCAGATCGGAGGGGTGCATTTCAGCAAGGCGCTCGTACTCGATGCGCAGCTTGACGCGGCGGGCCGGATCAACTTCGATCACATCGACAAACTGCCATGGAATGGCGTGGGACTTGACTTTCCGCGACAGTTTTTCCAGGATGGCCCGCGGCAGCGTCCCTCTGAAGATCTGGCGAATGGCTCCGCGCAGCCCCACATCCACTTCGACCACGCGCAGCAGGTGCGCCGCGCCATGGCCCATCCACTCCAGTTCGACGTCGTTGACCCGGACCACCTTGCGGCCGTGAATATCAATGATCTGGCGGTCGATCAGATCCTGTTGAAGATAAAGGTAGTTGCCCTGATCCTCAAGAGGCACCATGGCGCCGGCCGAGCGCAGTTCGAGGGTGCCGGCGGGCGTCTCCATCACCTCCTGCGAAGGCACGATGCACAGGCCGTCGCGGGTCTTGAGCACCAGGCCCGCCACCTTGCCCGCATCCTCGCCGGTGGCCACGGCGATGTCCTTGAGCCGCCCGCGCAGATGCCCCTGGGCATCCGTAACCGGGGTGCCAAGCAGCGCCGTGAGGCTGATGCGGGCTGTGGTGCGTGTGGGCATGAGGAGAGTGTATCGCTTTGGAGCGGGCTGCGCCTGTGAATGCATCTCGTTGGATAGCGGCAGCTCCGGGAGCGCGCGAACAGCTCGATTCTCCGCCCGCGGAAGTCATGTCAATGCTTGACATTTCAATTGCCTAGAAGTACCCTTTTCACAGTGATTGGCTTTCAAGCCGGCGGAGATTCACATGGATCAGATGAATGTCTCGATCACCGACCACCTTGCAGGATATGTTCGGGCCAGGGTCAAGAGCGGACGCTACAACAATGCCAGCGAGGTTGTACGCGAGGCTCTGCGCCGCATGGAAGAGGCCGATGAGCGCGCCCTGCGCATCGCCGCCCCCACCGTCGAGGACGTGTTGACCGATTTTACGGCCAACCAGATCGAGGCCATACGCAGACGCGTTCTGGAAGGCATTGCCGAAATCGAAGGGGGCGAATACACCGTATACGAAGGCCGCGCCGGCCTTGCAAAACTCTCAGCCGGGGTGAAGGCCAGGGGACGCCAGTTGCTTGCGGAAGCTGAAGCAAAATAATGCAATATTATGTCGCCAAAAAGGCCGAGCGGGAGCTCGATCAGATCTTTGTTTACTGGGCGCAGCGCGCCGGCGTTGATGTTGCGGACAGGCTCGTGGACTCCATCGAGGAGCGTTTTGCCCTATTGGGCGACTATCCATTCATGGGCCGGAAATGCGATGGATTTGCACCCGGCGTCTTCCGCTTTCCGGTAGGCGACTATCTAATTTACTACCGAAAGAAGCGCGGAATGATCCAAATCATTCACGTTTTTCATGGAGCGCGGGACCAGGCCCGTGCGTTCAGAAACAACTGACGGCGACTGCTCTCGCACATCCACTCTGAAATCAATGCACAACGAAGGTCTGGTGAGCCGTCTCGATCTTCTCGGTCGGGACGATATACCCAGCCTGTTGCAATTCGGCGAACTCCTTGGCACTCACCTGTGGCGGAACGTACTCGACCCAGTACTCGACGGTTCCGCGATCCAGAGTGCGGTAGAAATCGCGAATACTCTCGCTCATGGCGATAAACTCCCCCGGCTGAAGGCGTATCCAGTGCTGACGAACCTGATCAATGAGATGCGGAATGTCAGTCTCTGCGCAGGCGCCTCCCCATCCCAGTCCGGTCTGCTCGGGACTCTCCGATGACCATGTAAGATGCACGTCGATGCTCCCTCCGCGCGGTAAACAGTAGGCCTCCGGCATCGGCATATCCACGGCCACGTTGCCGATATTCTTGATCGTGACGCGCAGGACGGCCGGGTAGCCCTCTTCGGTTGTGGCGGCAACCTCGGGCGTCAGTTCCAGTTGGGCGGGGTTGAACGGCTTTTCTGTTTGTTGAACGGCTTTTCTGTTTTCTGTTGACCAACAGCCATCATGGAGCACAGACTCGCGCCCGCGTCCGCCACCATGAGACCAACCCAGAAACTCTTCCTCATGCCATTGCTCCCTTGCTGTTTAGACACCGGCATGCCCTTTTCGGCACCCTGGCCCTAGCTTCTTCTTGACACAGCTCCTTGCCAGCCCTGAAACTGCATCAAGGCCGCTGCGGGCGGCGAAGAGAACGTCTGGGGTGCAATTCCGGAGAGGATGGAGACGAAGCCGGTGAGCGGAGCAAGGGCGGGACGGCTGAGTCTTCAGCTGAAATCTACGATGGAGAGCGTCTCCGAAGTTGAGGCGGCGGCGGAAAGGCTGGCCGCCGAGGCCGGCCTGGACGAGGACGAGCGATTCCACATAGCGATGGCCGCGCGCGAGGCGGCCGTGAACGCCGTTCTGCACGGCAACGAATACGACCCCGCCAAGCGGGTCTCCGCCAGCTTTGAAAACACCGGCGCGGCGCTGGTGATCACCATCGCCGATCAGGGCAAGGGAGTGGACCCGGATACCCTTCCCGACCCCCTGGCCCCGGAAAACCTGTTGCGCGGCACCGGCCGCGGCATCTTCCTCATCCGATCGTTCATGGATGAGGTACACTTTCGACAACTGCATCCCGGAACGGAGTTGACACTGGTCAAACATCTGACGCCGGCTGCGGAAACAACATGAAACCTTGAGCAGGCAGCTTCGGCAGTGCGCCGGGGCCGATCTTTTTTCGCAGCGGCGGAAGGGCACCTTGGGATTTCCCCCAGCCCCTGACCGCAAGAATGTTAATCTGGTAATACCGACAAGGAGGAGTTTCAATGGCACTGACAATTGCTTCTCGTATAGTGGATGGCGTAGTTGTTCTGGACCTCAGCGGGCGAATCACCCTGGGCGAGGGCAGTGTGCAATTGCGCGATGCCATTCGCGGCCTGATCAGCAAGGGAGACAAGAACATTCTGCTGAACCTGGGAGACGTAAACTACATCGATAGCTCGGGGTTGGGCGAGCTGGTGAGCGCTTATACCACAGCCAAGAATCAGCAGGCCGAAGTCAAGCTGCTGAATCTGACCAAGAAGGTTCACGATCTGCTTCAGTTGACCAAGCTCTACACCGTCTTCGACATCAAGGACGACGAGGCCAGCGCCATCGCTTCCTTCAAGTAGGCGAGGCCGGGGCAGCGCCCCAGCCCACAACCCATCGGCAAAAGGCCATCCCGCAAGGCGGGATGGCCTTTTGCGCGTCTGCCTTTATGCACAGCCGGTGCGGGATCGCCCTGTCCCACACTTGCGACAGAAGAAAGTCGCAAGGATGGGACACAGAGCTCTTTCGTTAGCGCTTCAGACCAGCACTGGAACCTCTTCCAGGCTGTGGGCCACCGATGCGGGAGCCGACTGTGCCACATGGACGTGGACCGCTGCGGCCAACTGCGGTTGGGTGTGTGAGGCATGGGTGAGCCGCAGGACAAAGTGATAGGGTGGCCAAGGGCCGGAGAGCTGCATCTGGCACTCCCGCATAGCGGCGCTGGTAGCCGCAAACTTGTTCAGATACCGCTCCACCGACTTGCGGTCAATGAGGTGCGCAATGTCCAGCACCATCTTGCCGCTCTCGGTCAACCGGCAGCTTATCTCTTCGTCCAGGGGCATGAAGAGCCGGTGCATCTGGCAACTGACGGCGCGGGCTCGCGTCTGGCGCTCGCGCTGACGGCCGGCGTTCTCGCGCAGATGGGCAAAATACTCCCGGCCCATTCCATCCGCCGCCATGTGTTTCTCCACAGCGCGGCCGCAGCAGTCGTCGACCAGGACCTTCAGGTGCATCTCGGTCTTGCCGCGCAGCTTGTCGATGTTCGAGAGGAACTGGCGATGGTTGGAGCGGATCGATTTGCGCAAGCTATCGTCGTCGTTGAAGACGGTCCCGAAGCGGAAGGGCAGCACCGTGGAGTGCTGGAAACAGTCGGCGATGACCCGTGCATGATCGATGCCGGATCGCTTCTGATCGGGAGATTCCTGGGGGTTATGTTCGCTGACGATGACGGCCAGCTCATTCGCCGGATAAAGAAAAACCTGGTTCCCACTCACTCCGAGAAGCGATTCCACCGGAATGGGCTTGCGATGACGGGCCAATTGAGGAAATGCTTCTTTTTCACCGATGCAGTAGGCATACCATGCCATGACGAGATACTCCGTCTGCGCGCGCAATAGCGCCACTCGTTGGTGAAGCTCTGTGAACTTGGGAACAACTGCAAAGCAAGCATGGCGCCGGGCGGATAAGAACTGACCCGGATGATCTACCGCAGATATTAGCCCCCTGAGAATACGACTGGCAACCCGCTACTGAACAGCCAGTGAAAAAGGAAGCAGGGCACTTCAAATCTCTATTCACATAAGCAAAACTTTGATTGATAGGACAAATATTCAGTCTCCTCTCAAGATCGAGGCCGATTTCGACAGCAAAATCCCTAATCAAGAAGCCGATTTCCAGGATCAAATCCGGAGAGATCGAGGAAGAACTCTAGGGCAGGATGTGGCGGAAGTACAACAACAGCATCACGTTGAGCAGAATGGAGGCCCCCAGCAGGCCCAGGCCAACCAGCGCGAGTGTGTTCGCCTTGCGGCCAATGGCTCTCAATTCTTCAAGCAGCGCCCGCTGCCCCAGCGCGTTCCTATCGGTGGCTTCGCTCAGCAGTTCCAGCCGATCCTCGACCCGCTTCAACGACGCGCTCTGCTCCTGCTGCGCCTGGGTGTTGCGGCCGGTGGCTTCGCTCAGCAGTTCCAACTTATCCTCGACCCGCTGGAGCGACGCACTGTCTTCCAGCACCTGGCTGTGCAGGTCGCGATGCTCTGCCTGAAGCTCGGCCAGACCGTCCTGCATAGGCGCCAGGTTGACCGGCGGCGGGGGTGGGGGCGGCGGCAAATGCGGGCTCAGGAGATTGGAGACCGCCGAGCCGACATTGCCGTCCAGCAAGGGCAGAAGCCGCTGCACAAGCGGAAGTGCCATCCGCATTGCTCTTGTGGCCCGTTCGAATCCCGTTGCCCGCTGACCGGGAGCCGTCGAGTCCGCTGAGAGGATCAGCGCGCGCTCCGGCGGAGGAGTCAATGGATCGTTCATGGCCTTCCTTATTCCTCACTATATAGGGAGTGCCCAGGGCGGAGTAGCCCGAGCATTTGCGCACAGACCCGCGCGGCGTGGTTCGGGTATTCTCATCGAGAGGAGAGTCGCGTGAAACCAACCCTCGCCCGAGCGCTGCGTGGCCTGCAACGCAACATCCTGGCCGGCATCATCACCATCGGACCGCTTTTTGTTACCTACCTGATCTTCAGCTTCCTTCTGAACGCCCTGGCCAAAGCCGGCATGCCGGTGATCAAGCTCTTTGCGGTGATCTTCCCTCAGGAGTGGCTCAGCCAGCCGTGGTTGCAATCGGTTCTGGCCATTGTGCTGACCCTGGTGATGCTCTATGTGGTGGGCCGCGTGACCTCCCAGGTAATCGGCCGCCAGGCCTTCGAACTCTTCGAGGGCGCGCTGGAGCGGCTGCCGGTTGTGGCCAAGATCTATACGTCGGTACGCCAACTGCTGGACAGCATGATGGCCAAGAAGGAATCCAGCCAGCGCGTGGTGCTGGTGGACTTTCCCCTTGCCGGGCAGAAGTCAATCGGCTTCCTGACACGCACCATGACCGACTCGACGACTGGCGAATTGCTGGCTGCGGTGCTGCTGCCCAACGCCATCAATCCGACCTCGGCGTTCTTGCAGATTCTGCCCATTCACCGGGTGACCGAAACCGACCTGAACATGGAGCAGGCGATGAGCATGATCATGACCGGCGGAGCCGTGGGGCCGGACACCATCCGGTTTTCGAAGCCAGCGCTGACGGCGGCGGATATTGTCATGCCGCCTGAGTCCTAGCCATGGCCTTGGCGAGAGGAGGGTTGGGGAGTTCGTTCTTCGAGGCAACCCATAGGTCATGATCCATCTGTAACCCAAGCCAGAAGTCCGCGGAGTTGCCGAAATAGGCGCTGAGGCGCAAAGCAGTATCGGCTGAAATAGATCGCTTGCCGAGGACAATGTCGTTCACGCGCGGTGCGGAGACGCGCAATTCCTTGGCTAGCCGGTAGCTGGATAGCCCCAGCGGCTCCATGAACTCCGTCTTGAGAATCTCGCCAGGATGAATCGAATAGGCGAAGGGAATCTTCTTCATCGCGTCTCCTAGTGGTAATCGACGATCTCCACGTCGTATGCGTCCCGATCAACCCATCTGAAGCAAATCCGAAACTGATCGTTGATTCGGATGCTGTGCTGGCCCTTTCGGTCGTCGGTCAATGCTTCCAAACGATTTCCGGGCGGTGCGCTCAAATCGCGCAATTGCGTCGCGCGGCGCAGAATCATGAGCTTCTTCAGCGCCGAAGTTCGAAGGCTCGCGGGGATCCGGCGGCTCTTGCCGGTATCCCACAACAACTCGGTGTCGGCGTCCGCGAAGCTCCTGATCACAGTAAAATAATAACGCCATTCGTTAAGAACGGCAAGCGTTATGATGCCGCATTCTGGCCTGCCGCCTCATCCACAGCCAGCGCGTCTTTGGCCTCTCCGCTTTCCTTGGCTACCTTGCTCAGGCTCACGTGCTCGAACTGCGCCCAGATCAGCCCCACCGGCGCGATGCCCAGAAAGCCGACCGCGAGCAGTGTGGCGGCGCAGGCGGTGGCTGCCTCGGGCGCAACGCCGAAGAAGTTTCTCATCGCCTCTTCCACCACGCCAATCTGCGTGAACCAGCCGATCACCGGCAACTGAAATCCACTGACCGCAAGGCTTGAGGCCATCAACACCATGCATTTGGCCAGCGTCATCCCCGCCAGTTGCGGACTGGCAACAAACGCCGTAGTGATTTCCAGATAAGCCACGGCGATCAATCCCCACATCGACAGTGAGACAGCCATCGCAATCGCAAAATCCGCGGGGGTGCGCAGCGTGTTCAGGCCGGAGCGGAAGGCGCGAATCTTTTCGCCAATCGCGCGTCCCAGGCCTGTGGAAACCACGCTGAAGCCTCTTTCAAAAAACGATGCCATGACTCCGCCCGCTAAACGCACGGCAACGAGAAAGATCGCGCCCGCTAAAGTGGTCGTCAGCGCCCCGTAGCTCACCTTCTTCATCACCTCAACGTGGGGCAGCGCACCCGCTTGACCGAACCAGGCAGTCAGCAGGATGACGGATGAGAAGATCAGCGCCATGGAGCCGGCATCCAACAGCCGCTCGACCAAGTAGACGGCAACCTGGCTGCTGAACGTCAGGCTTGTCTTCTTGGCCACCAGGTAAGGCCGCACCGGCTCCGCGACGCGGCCGAAGAGTGCAATTGCAGCAAAGCCAATGACCTGCGTGCCGAGCAGTGTGAAAAGCCCCACCTTCTTGTTGTGCCGCAGCAGCAGCGCCCAGCGCATAGAGCGGATGATGTAACAGACGTAGATGCAGGCTAGTGCAACAGCGATCTTGCCCCACTCTGCCTGTTGGAATTGGTGCAAAAACTTCTGCCAGCTATCCAGAAACTTCGGCCAGGTAATTTGATATTTATGCTGCGCATAGGCCACCAGCGCCACAAGCGCCGTTAGCATGACCAAACCCGCGATCAGTTGATTTTTCTTCAAGGACTCTCCGTTCCCGCATATCGAGAATATCTCTGGATTCTAGTTTCTCACCTGTACATGGGAATTATGGCTGGCGGGTTGCCCGGGCCTGCGCAACCGCCCGTTGCGCCTCAGCTTCCCGCGCCAGCACGCGGCGGTTGAACTCGTGAATCACGCGCGCCACGTAGGCCCGGGTCTCGCGATAGGGCGGGATGCCGCGGTACCTGTCTACCGCCTCCGGCCCGGCGTTATAAGCGGCCAGGGCGAGGGCCAGGTTGTCGTGATAGCGAGTGAGCAACACGTCCAGGTAGGCCGAGCCGCCGCGCACATTCTCGTCCGGCTTGAAGCTGTCGCCGACGCCGAGGCCCTTGGCGGTCGCGGGCATCAACTGCATCAGCCCCTGGGCGCCGGCGCGGCTCACGGCGCGGACGTTGCCATTGCTCTCGGCCTTCACCAGACTCGCCAACAGGTCCACATCCAGATTGTGCGCATGGCCGGCTTTGTTGAGCATCTCGCCCAGGTCGGCTGGAGAAAGCTTCCCGTCCGCGCCGGCTTTGGGCGATGCCGAAGGCGCGGTTTGAATGGATGCAGGGGGCGCGGGCGGATCGGGAAGCGGCTCGACCGTGGCGATCTCTTCCGGGGCAAACTCGATGTAGTTGTCCTCGCCTGGGGCTAGAAAGAGCCGGGTGCGGCCCTCAACCTGGGCATGATGGTCGCAGCAGATCTCAAAGCCGTTGCGCAGGGTGATGCGCTCGGCGGCGTGGGCGGAAGGGGCCAGAGCCGCAAGAGCCGCAAGGGCAGCGGTGAGCCGACGAATTGTGGACGACTTGCCCAAGAAACAAACCCCGGAGCCTAAAGGCCCACATTCATTTGATTGCCTTGCGGCACAGCTAAGGAACCTCTGATTCAGCCTATGTTTTGAAAGGGCACGACTTCAGTCGTGCCGATAGCGCTGCAAAATCAGCGCGGGCTTTAGCCCCTGAGGGAACGTCGGTCCGCAAAATCGACTTGCTCAGAGCTTCCCTGAAGCCGTGCCCTTTCAAAAACAGCCCCCCCACACACAGTTTACGTCTCCGCTCAGGTCTTGGCAGCGGCGCGTCTGGCAATGGCCTTTTCAAGCACCACGGCCACCCCGTCCTCGTTGTTGGACGGGGCCTGCTTCCAGCCGCGCTTCTTGGCCATGGCAAGCAACTCCGGCGCCGCATTGCCCATCATCACGCCCTGGCCGGCCCACTCCAGCATATCCACATCATTCCAGTTGTCGCCAATTGCCATGGTTTCCTTGCGGTCCACGCCCAGCCGCGCAGCCAGCCGCTTCAGCGCCCAGCCCTTTGAGACTCCCGGCGGCAGCAGGTCCAGAATCGAGAGATCGCGCCCCGGATACTCGGTGCGCACGCACGCGCAACCGGAGTTCCACTGGCTGCCCTTGATCGCCTCTTCGGCCGCGCGCATCCGGCTCACGCTGCCCGCCGCCATGCCCTGAATGGGATCGTCGCCGTCGACGAGCGCATCTTCCAGCGGCTTGACGACCTCGATGGAATTGCGGTTGGCCTCGACCCAGAGAGCGACGCGGCCCTGCGCTTGTTCCAGGTCTTCAAGCACCAGTTCGCCGCGCTCCGGACGGTCAAAGGTAAAAACCATGGTCCCGAAGGGACGAAGCAGCCCGCAGAGCCCGCGTGCAATGCGCGACTCCAGGTGGCTGCGGTCGATGGCCTCGCCGCCCAGTGTGCGGATCACTGCTCCATTAGACGCGATCAGCGGCGTATCCGCTCGCAGGCCGAGGCCTTCCAGCAGCGGCGCGGTGTAAGCCGGGCGGCGGCCGGTAGCGATGGCCACGGTGATGCCGGCATCCTGCGCGGCCTTGAGCGCCCGCCCGACGCGCGCCGTCAATGCCTGCCCGATGGCCGGCACCAGAGTTCCATCCACATCGATCGCCACCAGCCGGACGGGAGGATCCATCTCCCTAGTTTACCGGGTGGCTGCGCCTTCGCAGCCTCAATGCCGGAAATGCCGCATCCCGGTGAAGACCATGGCGACGCCTAGCTTGTCGGCGGCGTCGATGACCTCCTGGTCTCTTACCGAGCCGCCGGGCTGAATGACGGCTGTCGCTCCGGCGGCGGCTACGGCTTCCAGGCCGTCGGGGAACGGGAAGAAGGCGTCGGATGCGGCGACGCAGCCTTTCAGCGGCAGCACGGCCTTCATCGCGCCAAAGCGGGCGGCGTCCACGCGGCTCATCTGGCCCGCGCCCACGCCCACGGTCTGGGCGAATTGCGACTGGGCGCGCGCGTAGACGATGGCGTTCGATTTGACGTGCTTGCAGACGCGCCATGCGAAGAGCAGGCTGCGCAACTCCTCGGCCGTCGGCGGTCGCCAGGTGACAATCTTCAAGCCGGGGTCGAGCGCCGTCGCGTCAATGCGTCCGGTGTCGGCGTCCTGCATGAGCAATCCGCCCGAGACGTGCTTGACCACGGGGCGCGGCGGCGCGGCGTGGACTTCGACGAGACGCAGATTCTTCTTGGCGGCAAAGCGCTCGCGAGCCTCGGCGGTGAAGGCCGGAGCGGCGATGGCCTCGACAAAGAGCTTGGCAATCTCCTCGGCGGCTTCCCCGTCCACTTCGCGGTTGATGCCGATCACCGAGCCGAAGGCCGAGACCGGATCGCAAGCCAACGCTTTTTGGTAAGCCTCAAGAATGGTCGCTCCAGTCGCCGCGCCGCAGGGGTTGGTGTGCTTGACGATGATCACCGCGGGCTCGTGAAACTCCTGCGCCAGCTCCCAGCAGGCATCCAGATCGACGAGGTTGTTGAAGCTCAGTTCCTTGCCTTGCAGTTGGCGAGCCCCGGCGACACCCAGGCCGGAGCCATCGGCGTAAAGCGCGGCGCGCTGATGGGGATTCTCGCCGTAGCGCAGCGGCTGCGCCAGCGGAAAGTTGATCCGCAGCGTCGCGGGCAGGCTGGCTGCATCGAAGACGGCGGGCGCGGAAGGCGCGGGCGCTTCGGCAATCCGGTCCAGCGTATTGGCGATAGCCGTGTCATAAGCTGCCGTCAGCGCGAAGGCCTGTTTCGCCAGCCGCCAGCGAGTTGCGCGGCTCAGGCTGCCCCGGTTGCTGTTCAGCTCTTCGATGAGCGCCGGATAGTCCGCCACGCGGGTCACGATGGCCACGTCCTCGAAGTTCTTGGCCGCCGAGCGCACCATCGAAGGCCCGCCGATGTCAATGTTTTCAATCAGATGGCCGAAGGCCACGCCGGACTGCGCGGCAGTCTTCTCGAAGGCATAGAGGTTGACCACCACCATGTCGATCGGTTCAATGCCCTGCGCGAAGACGGCAGCCTCGTGCTCCGGGTTGCCGCGAATGTAGAGCAGCCCGCCGTGCACGCGGGGGTGCAAGGTCTTCACGCGGCCGTCGAGCATCTCCGGAAAGCCTGTCAATTCACTAATATCCTTGACCGAAAGGCCCGCCGCACGCAGTGCCCCGGCCGTTCCTCCGGTCGAAACCAACTCCACGCCAAAGCCCGCCAGCACCTGGGCAAACTCCACCAGGCCCGTTTTGTCGGTCACGCTCAATAACGCCCGCCGAATCCGCTTCTTTAAGGTCACTTCTGAACCCACGATTCCGCTCCCTTCCACTGTCTTCCGCAAGGTGCATCCTTGGCCGCACCAGATTGGCAAAGACCAAAGACCAGAGTACATTGAATTGCGCGGAAAGTGACCCGGCGGCAAGATGGCGGCTCCCGCCAAGGTTGTCACAGTGAAGACCCGCAACCTGCGAAGTTGTTGAAAATGCATTAGAATTGAGAAATGGGATCTTCCCCCTCCGCTTTTCCACCCCGCGATCAGGGATCCGTCCGCGGGGGCCCCGGACAAGGGCCGGAGTATCTTCCTCCGGATGCCGGGTTCAGTTCGCCGCCTCCTCCCCCGGTCAGCAAACCGCGATCGTGGTGGGCTTACGCACCAGCCACCTACGTGCTGGTGGGCATCAATTGCCTGGTTTTCCTGGTCATGGTAGCGCGCGGGGTCAGCATCTGGAGCCCGACCCCAGAGCAGCTCATGTTTTTTGGCGCCGACAACGCCGGCAATGTGCTGATCAACGGCGAGTGGATTCGGATCGTCACCGCCATGTTTGTACACGTAGGCATTCTCCATTTGGCCACCAATATGTGGTGCTTGTGGAACCTGGGACTGCTGGCCGAGCCGCTGATGGGTTCGGCAGGCGTACTGGCTGTCTACATCCTGACCGGCGCGGCGGGCAACCTTCTCTCTACCGGGGTCAACTGGTGGTCGTACAACGGGGACTGGGTGAGGCTTCATGATTTGGGCGTTTTTCCCGTCGGCGCGGGTGCATCGGGAGCCGTCTTCGGAATCGCCGGAGCCCTGATTATCCTGCTCAAATCCCATCGGCTGCCGGTGCCCCCGATTGAGCTGCGCAAACTGCGAAGATCGGTCATCTACTTCGCCGCCATCAACCTTGGGATCGGTTTCACCATCAGTCTTGGGATCGTGGCGCGGCACACGGGAGTGCTGATCGACAATTCAGCTCACCTGGGGGGATGTCTTTGCGGCCTGCTCTATGCTGTCCCGATGGAGCCGCGGTTGGGCTCGCCCCGCGATCTGTTTCTCTTCCGCCGGCGCATAGCCACCGTGATGGTGGTGGGAATCCTGGTGCTCTTCGGCTTCTATCTGGCCCAGTTGCCGCGGTAGGAGTGATGCAGGTCGCCCGCCGCTTTGATCTTGTGCGACAATTAGTTCCGTCACTTCGCTGTTTCATTCCACTCCCTGGAGGCAGACCATGGAACGCCGCGTATTTCTCAGGCAGGCCGCTACCACCGCAGCGGCTCTGGCATCCGCCAGGCAGTTGAATGCCTCAGGCTTGAAAGCTGCCGGCCCGGCGCCCGCCGGCCGCATTGGCCGCCGCACGCTGGGCAAGACCGGCGAGCAGCTCTCCATCATCGGCTTTGGCGGGATTGTGGTGATGAATGAAGAGACCGGCGCGGCCTCCAACATCGTGGCCGAGGCCGTCGACCGCGGCGTCAATTACTTCGATGTCGCGCCCAGCTATGGCAATGCCCAGGAGCGGCTTGGGCCGGCTCTTGCGCCCTATCGCAACAAATGCTTCCTGGCCTGCAAGACCGACGGCCTGACCAGAGAGGCCGCGCGTACCGACCTCGAAGAATCCCTCAAGCTGCTCAAAACCGATCACTTCGACCTCTACCAGTTCCACGCGCTCACCAAGATGGCGGATCTGGACAAGGTGCTGGGGCCGGGCGGCGCCGTCGAGACGATGGAGGCGGCAAAGAAGGAAGGCAAAATCCGCTACATCGGCTTCAGTGTCCACTCAGCGGAGACCGCGCTGGCCGCCATGGACCGCTACAACTTCGACACGATTCTCTTCCCGGTCAATTGGGTTCTCTTCACGCAGGCGAACTTTGGTCCGCAGATACTTGAGCGCGCCCAGGAGAAGAAGATGGGCATCCTGGCTCTCAAAGCCATGGCCAAAACCGTCTGGCCGGCCGGCGAGAAACAGAAACATCCCGTGCCCAAATGCTGGTACCAGCCAGCCGCCTTCCCCGATGAAGCCGCACTCGGCCTGCGCTGGACCCTCGGCCATCCCGTCACCGCGGCGATCCCGCCGGGGGATGAACGCTACTTCCGCCTGGCAATGGATGTGGCGCAGAACTTGAAGCCCCTGAACGCGGCCGAAGAGCAGGCTTTGCTGGCCAGCGCGCATGGCGCCGAACCCATCTTCCACCTGGGAAACGACGTGTAATCGCGCTCCGGAGGCTATCCGCTACCGCACCGCCGAATTGGCAAACTTCTTCACCATCGCCAGCAGCAGTTTGCGGTCGCTCTCGTTCAGATTTGAAGAGTAGCGGCGGATCTGGTTGAGAAAGCGCAATTCCTCGTCGGAGAGCTTCTGCAG
>Ga0302320_10002959_pt1 | contig 39664 bp, 40 predicted proteins | sample Bog_T0_3_FD_202130 | JGI IMG/M metagenome (GOLD analysis project Ga0302320, IMG submission 202130) | Peat permafrost microbial communities from Stordalen Mire near Abisko, Sweden - Bog_T0_3 | ecosystem: Environmental > Terrestrial > Soil > Wetlands > Peat | place: Sweden: Abisko, Stordalen Mire... | reverse complement strand
TTGTTTTCTGAAGATTATTCGCCGTTGCTGCCGAAGCTGTAGCCCACACCGATGCTCAGCTGAGGAACCCAGTTACTCCCGAACTGAAAGAAGTCGTTCACCCAATGCCCTTCTACCGCGGGTCGCACGAATATGTGGTCAGTCACATAGAGGCGCGCTGCAACTTCGGCATGTACCTGGAAGTGTTCGGAACCGCCAAGGGTCTGCGTCTCGGTGGAGCAGCCAGTGAAAGAATTACAGGCTGTCTGATTCAACGAATAACCCATATGGACTCCGCCCAGGCCGAGCCTGAGTTCCGGGGCGAAGTGCTTGGTTTTCACGGGCTGAACGATGGCATCGAAGTTATAGAAAATCGGCCGGTAGTTCAAACCTGCGTAGGCGCCCTGAGTGTCTCTCCACGAGATGTCGCCGCCGACGCCGAATTGTTTCACCATGACGCTGGCGCCGAAGTCGCTGAAAAGCCCTCCCAGTCTTGGAGTAGTGAAAGGACTGCCTGTTCCAAACGTGTCTATTTGTGTATTGCTTGAACTGTCCATGGCGGTACCGACGCTGTAGTAAGCATTGAACTGCTGTGCGTTGGCTAACTGGATTCCGGCGGTAAGTGCCATGAGGGCAGGTAAAGTGATGCGAATGATTTTCACGACAGAATTCTCCTCTAAGTTCGTTGCGAGACAAGATAGCAAAAGAAGTCGTCAAAGCAACTTTTTTGCGACGGTCATGCTACTTGCAGGTGCGTGACCATTTGCGGACTATCAACTCTCCGCTGCCTGAAAGACGAAGCAAGAACGCACGGAGTTTCAAAAGGCTTTAGCGGCTTTGTACGCTCCGTCGCAATGGAGCGATATACTTTTCGAGGAGACAATAATGATCGACATCCCGAGTCGGAACGACATCCTGACACGCCGCACCCTGTTTAAATCCGCGCTGGCCGCCGCCGCGCTCGCGCCGCTGGCCGCGCAGACAAAACGCGACTGGGCAGGGAAAGAGCCGGTGGGTTATCCCGATCCCGACGTCATCATCCTCGATCCGAAACGCTTCAAATACCGTGTAAACAATTCCGCTCTGGAACGCGTTTTCACGGGATGCCGCTGGGCTGAAGGTCCGGCGTGGGATGGCAATGCGCAGTGCCTGGTATGGAGCGATATCCCCAATAACCGGCAACTGCGGCGCGTCGAGGAAGACGGCCACGTCAGCGTGTATCGCCCCGCCTCGAATTACAGCAACGGCAATACCTACGATTACCAGGGCCGCCAGCTTTGCTGCGAGCACGACACGCGGCGCGTGGTCCGCTACGAGCCGGACGGATCCGTCACGGTGCTGGCGGATCAGTGGCAGGGCAAGCCTCTGAACGCACCTAACGACATCGTGGTGCACCCGGACGGCGGCATCTGGTTCTCGGACCCGGGCTATGGCATCCTCTCTATCTACGAAGGGCATCCCGCCAAAATGGAGATCAAGGAGGCCGTGTATCGCATCGACCCGCAAACGAGGAAGATGGATATGGTTACCGACGAACTGCACAAACCCAACGGCATCTGCTTCTCGCCGGATTACAAAAAGGTTTACATCTGCGACACCGGGTCCACTCATGAACCGGGCCTGCCCAACACGGTTCGCGTTTACGATGTGAACGGGACGAAGCTGACCAACAGCCGACTCTTCATCGACACCACCATCAAGGGCAAAGGCACCGGCCTTGCGGACGGCATTCGGGCCGACGTGGACGGCAATATCTGGGCGGGTTGCGGATGGGTTGGGCCGGGCTACGACGGCATCCACATCTTCGCGCCGAACGGAGATCTGATCGGCATGATCCTGTTGCCCGAGACTTGCGCCAATCTGTGTTTCGGTGGCAGACACCGCAATCGCCTGTATATGGCAGCCAGCCAATCGGTGTACGCGTTGTATGTGGAGACGCGCGGCGCGCACATCTGCTGACGAACCCGGCAGGACTGGCGGCGGGAGTGATTCGCGGCCCGCTTATTCGGAGCCTCGCGGCTGGCCGACCACCGCTTCCTCAACCGTAATGGTCCAATCGACATTCTTCGATTCGATCACTACGTAATAAGGACGCGGGTCGTCATTCACCATAGCGATGCCATGGCCGTTGCCCCGATGTTGTTCGAGCGCCACCACCAGCGGGCGTCCACTGACGGCGCTGTGAGCGATGAGCTTCAGCGTCCCCGCACCTGCGGGCTTCTCATTCGACGCTACCCACTTAATGCGAAATTCTCCGCTCTCGATCTCAAACGAATCGGTCTGTTCGTCCCCGTGGCCCGACCAGGTCCCGACTGGCCGCCAGCCGACCAGATCCGGCTTCGGCGCGGGTTTCGGCGCGTGACTGCAGGCGCCGCCGAGCAGGGCCGTTATAATCAGTAGCCTTCTCACCGGGACTCGGCGTAAATGCGCTGCACGAAATTGGCCACGGGAGCCATGTTGGGCCAATCGGGATATTTGGTCTTGAATTCGGCAGTCAGTTGTTTGCCTGCGTCCTCCGCGGACACGCCCTTTTTCTTCAATGCCAAAGCGCGCGTGCGCAGGTCGGCGATCAGATTCTTCTCGTCGGCAATCAGCGATCCGTCGCCGGGCGGGCTGTGATCGGGCAGAATGTGGCGCGGGTTGAGAGGCGTGATTTTGTCGAGCACGGCAAGCCAACTGACCGGTGTGCCCCCATCCCCGGCAATCGCGGGGACGACTTTGTTCTGCACCACGTCGCCTGTGATCAGCGTACTGTCGGGTTCGACGAAAATCAGCTCATCGCCCCTGGTGTGCGCGGGGCCGTACCAAAGCAAGCGCACTGTAACCCCGCCGAGGTCGAGTTTCGCCTCATTGTCGAAAAGAATATCCGGAGTGCGCAGGGTCACGTTCGCGAGCAGTTCCTTATTCTGCGCCGACATGTTGCGGAAGCGGTCGATCATCTCGGCGCCGTGTTCCACCATTTCCTGCTGCTGGACGGCATCGCGGATCAGAATGGCGCCGGCGGGAAAACCGGGCTCGCCGCCCGCGTGCTCCGGATGAAAGTGCGTGGTGGTCAGGAAAAGTTTGGTATTGCCGGAAAGTTTGGCCGCCACCCGCGCCACCGTGGCTCCATTGCGGGGGCCGAGACCGGTGTCGACGACGAGCGTGGCGCGATTGCCCACTATGATCGCGATGTTGGGGAAACCCATGATGGCCCAGACGTGGTCGGAGACTTTGGTTGTCTCTTCACCGAGTATGGGATCGCGGGTCTGCGCGGCGGCGGTGAGAGCGACCGCGATCAGGAGAACCGGAGCGAATATGCGGAGTGAGATGGATCGAAACATCGTGTCTCTTTTGTACTACGATTCGGTATTTTTCGGCGCGCCTCCGGGTGAGAAAATAATTTTGAGCCGGCCAAACCTGTGAATCACCTCTTCCTTCGCCGTGGCGAACTGATATCGATCGCGATCGCGCTGGTCATGCTGCTCGCCATCGGCGTCTTTTCCGGTATCGACTGGTCCGAATACAGGACGAACAGGGATGAGGTGCTTGCGTCCCGGGAAATCTTTGAAAATGCCAACACGCTGCTGTTGGCAGTCACGGATGCCGAGACGAGCCAGCGCGGCTTTCTTCTCACCGGGGATCCCGCGCATCTTCAACTCAATGAATCTGCCTTACGAAAGATTCCGGTGGTGTTGGATGTTCTCGACCGCGCCACCGCACAGAACGAATATCTGCACGGCCTGGTCCGGAATCTGAGAGCGTTGACAACCGCCAAGCTCGACGAAATGCGTCAGACCATCGAACTGCGGAAACAAAACGATCTGGAAGGAAGCCTGGCCATCGTGCGCAGCGGACGCGGAAAAGCGATGATGGATTCGATCCGGCAGGCGGTGTGGGAAATTCACCAACAGGAAAGGGGCATCATCAATGGCCGTTCCCTTATCGTGCGGGCTCATTCGGACCGCTCGCACCTGGTCGCTATCACCAGCAGTGCGGCCTTGCTGGTTCTGCTGGGACTGGGCGCCGTCACCATCAGCAAAGCTACGGAGCGTCGGGAACAATTAATCGCCGACCTCGATAAAGAACGCAAGCAAACCGCCGAAGTGCGGGACCTTCTGCAAACTACACTCTCGAGCATCGCCGATGCCGTTCTGGTCACGGATCGCCGGGGCAGGGTCACGTTCCTGAACAAAGTCGCGGAATCGCTCACCGGGTGGCGCGGCGAAGATGCGCAAGGCAGGCCCGCGGAAGAGATTTTCCCCATCGTGCACGAAGAAACGCGAACGCCGGTGGCGAGCCCGGTCAGCCAGGTGCTGGCTGAAGGCAAGGTGGTCGACTCTAAGACCAGCGCAATTTTGCTGCGGAAAGACGGGAGCGAGATTCCCATCGACGACAGCGGGGCGCCGATTCGAACAGGCGCGGGAGAGATCCTCGGCGTGGTCCTCGTCTTCCGCGACGTGACCAGCCGCCGGACGGCCGAGCGCGAGCAGGAACGGCTGCGGGCGGAGGCGGAACAGCAGCGCTCGCATCTGCACTCCCTGTTCCTGCAGGCGCCCGCTATGATCAATATTCACCGAGGCCCGCGCCATGTTTTCGAGCTGGTTCATCCACTGACGAAAGAGCTGCTGGGTGGGCGCGATGTGACGGGGCGCGCCGCCGCCGAGGTTGTCCCCGAGCATGAATATCTGGGGCTGCTCGACCGGGTTTATCAGTCGGGCCAACCGGCGGCGATTCATCAGATGGAGGTGCGCACCTCGGGACCCAGCGACGGGGATAGTCAGGCCAGTGACGTTTTCCTCAATTGCGTGTTCTGCCCCTGGCGGGAGCCGGACGGTACCGTGGCGGGCGTGATGACTTTGGCGATCGATATCACCGAACAGGTGCGCAATCGGCAAGCCATGGAAGCCACTCAGGAACGCCTCCGCGAAACGGCGAAACTCGAAAGCCTCGGCGTGCTGGCGGGAGGCATTGCCCACGATTTCAATAATCTGCTGGTGGGGATTTTAGGCAACGCAAGTCTCGCGCTCGACGCCCTGCCAGCTTCGGACCCATCCCGCGGCATGATCGTGAACGCCATTAAAGCCAGCGAGAGAGCCGCCGCGCTCACGCGCCAGATGCTGGCGTATTCCGGCAAGGGCAGGTTCGTTCTTACCAGAGTCGACGTTTCGGTTCTGGTGCAGGATTTAATGCCATTGATTCGCAGTTCGATGCCCGGCAGCGTCGCGATCCGGACAGAGCTTGCCCAGGGGCTGCCATCGGTCGAAGGAGATTCCGCCCAACTGCAGCAGGTCTTCATGAATCTGGCGATCAATGCGGCGGAAGCCTGCGACGCGGAGTCCGGCGTGGTCACCATTGTCACGGCGCACGAGGACGTGGACGAATCTCATGCCCGTCCCGCCTTCGGGCTGCCTGCCCTGCAACCCGGTTCGTATGTCTCTCTCAAAGTGACCGACAACGGATGCGGCATGGATGAAGCCACCGTCGCGAAGATTTTCGATCCGTTCTTCACGACTAAATTTACCGGGCGCGGCCTCGGCCTTTCAGCCGTCCTGGGAATTATTCGCGCCCACAAGGGAACCATCAGGGTCGACAGCGGACTCGGCCGGGGGAGCACCTTCCAGGTACTGTTCCCGGCCGCTCCGAAGCAGTCCCGCCGCTTCCCGGCCGAGGTTCCAAAGACGCGGACTGCCCCGGCCGGATCCGGCACGATTCTGGTCGTGGACGATGAGGAGATGGTGCGCAAAATGGCGCGAGCCACCCTCGAGCACTATGGTTACGATGTCGTGGAAGCCGAGAATGGGGAGTCGGCGGTGGGGATTTTTGAGGACAGGAGTTCCGCGATCCACGCCGTGATTCTGGACCTCACCATGCCGGTCATGAGCGGCGAGTCGACGCTGAATCATCTCAGGCGGATCAATCCGGCCGTGCCGGTAGTGCTGTCGAGCGGCTTCAACGAGGCAGAGGCGACACGGCGCTTTAATGGCGATGAACTGGCTGGATTTTTGCAGAAGCCTTACACCGCGCTGGCGCTGGCCGAACGCGTCAAGGTAGTGCTGAACGGCAAAAAGAACGGCTCCGCGTAGCTTTAATGAGCGGTTGCGGAGGGCTTCAGGTGAATTTGATAGTCGCTGTAGTCGACCGTCAGCTCCGACTGCCCCGTGAGGAGCCCGTTCATGAACGAATGCCTGCGGATGGCGAACCAGTAGCCGGACATTTTGTCAAAATCCTGAATTACGACCGGTTTTCCGATCCAGAAGGAAACGCTTTCGGCAGGGCGGCCTTCCACGTGCACCACGCCGTAATCCTCCATATCCACCCAGGCGTGGCCCTGGATCAGGTGCTTGTCATGGCGTAGTGGAGTTAATTCGAGAAGATAACATTGCCGTCCGGCGAACTCTCTCCGGCCCGTCAAGCGGAGCGAATAGTTATGAGACGAGAGAAGCCCACCCTCATGCGTCATCACCTTGCTCACGTCGACTTCTTCCTGAATCAGCGCCTCGAATACGCGGGATTGAATGAGAGGCGATCCGCTGCGGCTGATGATTTCGAACGTCTTTCCGGTGGCCTTGTCGTAGTGAATGCGCGCCAGCATCTCGGCCTTCAGGCCGAAGCGCTCGTCACTGGCCGAGTAGTGCTGCAGGCGCGTGTAGCTCTCTACGCTTTCGAAACGGGCGGCTTCGGCGCGCAGCATGGCTTCGATGACACGGTTCTGATCGGGACTGCTCTCGTGGGCTGCCCAGGCTAAGCCGGCTGCCCAGACTAAGCCGGCGAGCGGGAAAACGGAAAAGCCGATTTGGACGGACCGGCGCTGCATCTTCGACACTGCGATTCCAGCAGTATACATGGCGTTCGCCGGCCTGTTTGGTTTCTATCGATTCATTCGATACAAACCCGCCAAGGTCGGCGTCAACGCGGTTCTTTTATCATTTCTGCGCGGTATTCACGCGCGTCTGCGGCGCGGCGGCGGGAGCGAGAGCCATCACAGCCCAGGCCGTCGCCGAAACGGAGATCCATTGGTCGTGCCCGTACGGAAACGCGCTTTCGAAATAGGGCTGGAGCTTGGGAGCGCGGCTGGCAACGTACCACGATCCGTCGGGAAACTGGGTGCGCAGCAAATAGTCCCTGCCGCGCGTAAACGCCGCTTCCGAAGGACGGAGCAAGCCTGCCTCACACAAATAGCGGAGCGCGACGCTTGTAGCATAAGCGTCCGGCTCGAGCCAGGCGTTCTGCGACCATCCCCCATTGCTCTTCTGCTCTTTGAGAAGATCTTTCCCGGCCGCGGCTACGTCCGATTCGGCAGCGCCGGCCGCGAGCAGTCCCATCACCCGATACGCCCTCTCGTAATTTGTGGCGGGGCGCGCGGCCAGCAGCCATTTTCGGGCGCGTGCAATCCTCTCGTCGAACTCTCGCTGCCGCGCCGGCAGAGGATAGGTTTTCAGAGCGCGAATGGACATTGCGGTTCGCAGGATAGAGCTCGATTCGAGCGGCGGACGCGGCAGGCTCAGGACGACCCAGGCGCCGGATGGATCCTGACGTGCCGCAAGGTATTGCACGATTGCGTCGGTGTTGGGGCCTGGGGGGGTCGCCCAAATCCGCCATTGCAAGTATTTGGTACAACAACCGATCGTAATCTCCGCCGGCGGAGAGCATGAATGGGAGATTCGCCATTTCAGTGGTACCTTCAGGAACCATGCCGTTCCGAAAAACCTTTTGCAGACGCTCCTCGGGATGCAGCCCGGCATCGCGCATGGCAGCGTAGGCGCTGGCCGCCAGCGGCTGATGATGGCATCCGACGCAGCCGCCGCCCGCCGGGAAAAACGTATCCGCCGACTTAGCCAGCAGGGCGGATGCGCGATCGATGGCATCGGCGGGGTTCGCGGCGGTGAAGTCCGGATGCGTCGCCGGCGAGGGCGGACGGCTGGTTTTCGCGCCGGCCTTTTCGAGCTCTGCAACAATCGCAGGCTGCCGGAACTTGAGAGCCCAGTCGAGAACGGAGTCGCCATAGACGTCCCTGGCGTTCACATCCGCACGCGCCGCGATCAATTCGCGGACGGCTGTCAGTTCCGCATTGTCGGTGGCAACCGCCAGCATCAGCGGCGTCATCTTTCTTACGTCGGGCTCGTCCACGCGCGCGCCCGCCTTGAGCAAAAGTCCAATTGCGGCGGCATCGCTGGCGGAGGCCGCCAATTGGAGCGGCGTCTGATGGACCAATGCGATCGGCCCGTTCTTCACGGCGCCGGCAAATGTATTGGCGGCGTTGACATCGGCGCCGGCTGCAAGAAGGAGCCTGCCGGTTTCCGAACCCGGCGATTCGAACGCCTGCAGCAGCGCCGTCTCGTTCTCTTTGTCCGCATGACGGGCATCGGCGCCGCTCGCGAGCAACAGCCGGATCATTTCCGTATCGCCTTTCAGGGATGCTCTCTCCAGCGCATCCTCGCCGGTCGCGCTGACCGCCTTCGGGTCCGCGCCTTTATCAAGCAGGTAGCGAACCGTAGCGACGTTCCCATGAACCGCGCACGCCACCATCAAAGGCGTCAATCCGTTATGCGCATGAGCATTGACATCGGCTCCGCGATCCATAATCAGGCGGGTCTTTTTAAGGTCGTAAGCGGCGTAAATCAGCGGCGTCGCATCTGCGTTATTGCGTGCGTTTACGTCCGCGCCGGCCTGTAGAAGCAAACGTACGGCTTCCGCACTCCCGTATGTCGCCGCATAGTGCAGGGGAGTGGCGTTGAGCCTGTCATGAGTGTGAACCGCATCCCGATTCACCATGAGGAGCCGCAGCGCATTTATATCGTTGGCGCGAATGGCGCGAAAAACATCTTCGGCCGCCGGCGGGGATGAAACGGTCTGGGCGGCCAGCACCTGCGCAATGGCGACGAGTCCCGCAACACAATTCGAACGGACGGACATAGCGAGAATCCCCCTTATCTTTTTGTCGATCAGGCTGTGAGCCGCAGGTCAGTTCTAAGGGTAAACGCTGACGTCTGGCGGATCAAGCGTTTCGCAGGCCTGTTTGAGTTCCGTCAATCCAGTGGGTTAATCCATCTGACGCCGGCGAAGCGCAGAAAGTCCGTGTCCGCAGTATGCACTGTCGCATTCGCCTCGATAGCCAGCGCTGCCAGGTGCGCGTCCATGGTCAGATTTCCTCCAGCCCCTTCGGCGCGAAGCAGGCCGAACACCAGCTCGGCGTGGCGTGCGCCGGGGTTTAAGGGCCTCACCAGAGGACGCTTGAACCACGATTCGACGTGGGTGGCGGCCAGATCCACCGTCATCGGAACCGCGAATATGCGCGGGTTGGTCCAGAGACGGATGAAGCCTAATGCGACGATCCATGAAATACCCACCGCTTCGGTTCCCGAAAGGGTTTGAATCCACCACTTCCGAGCACGTGGGTGCGAGGGCGAAGACGAGTCGTAGGCGTAAATCAGTAGATTAAGATCGGGAACGATCATCTTTCCCCGGCTGCGCCGCTAAGCGCTCTTCATCGAGTTCCCAGGCCAGTTCATTAAGGCGGCGGGCGTCGATACCGGCGCGCAGATGTCCTGCGTGCGGTTGATAGTCAAACGGAGGCGCAGACGGCGCTTGTTCCGCCAGGCCGCGGCGCAGGGTTTCGTTCACAACAACCTTGAATGGCTGGCGCATTTCATTGGCCAGCTGCGCCAGGCGTTCAGCCACATCGTCATCGAGCGTGAGGGTAGTTCGCACTAAAGACATCATGATGCCTACATTTGTTGATGTCAAGATGACCTATATTTTTCCTCTTGACGATATTCGTTATAACGATTAATATTGAAACGTGGCCGGTAAGCTGATTACTGAAATCAAGCAGACCAAGCCGTTCGATCTGGTCGAGGAGGAGGCGGTTCTCAACATTGCGAGGACGGCCGAGGTCTTGGGACAGATCATGGCTGAATTCATGCGCGATTATCAGCTCTCTCCCACGCAATACAACGTTCTGAGAATACTTCGCGGCGCGGGTGAGGCGGGCGCCACGTGTTCGCAGATCGGCGAACGGATGATCAGCCACGATCCGGATATCACGCGCCTGCTGGACCGGCTGGAAAGTCGCGGCCTGATCGCGCGGGAGCGCTGCAAAGAAGACCGGCGCGTGGTCAAAACCCGCATCACTCAGGAAGGATCCGGTTTGCTTGGGCGGATTGACGAGCCCCTGCGAAACCTACTGCGCGCACGTTTGGGCGGAATCGGTGAATCGCGCCTGTCCGCTCTGATCGATCAACTCGAACAGATTCGCGATTTGTTCGCTAACCCCGGAAAAGAAACTACTTAAAAGAGGAGACTTTATGACTACGACAACCCCCGATACCGCAGCTCTGGACCAGACCCTGAACGACATGGTCCTGAGCGGCAAGGCGCTCGAAGCTTTCGAGGAGTACTACGCCGACGATGTAGTGATGCAGGAGAACTCAGACGAGCCGCGCGTCGGCAAAGAAGCGAACCGCAAGGCCGAAGAGGAATTCTTCGCCTCGCTCGCGGAATTTCATGAAGGCAAAGTACTGGCGAGCGCCGTGAATGGCGACACCAGCTTCTCCGAGTGGTTTATGGATGTGACTTTCAAGAACGGCTACCGCATGAAACTGGCTCAGGTTGCGGTGCGCAAATGGAAGGACGGCAAGGTGGTGCACGAACGCTTCTTCTATAACAAGGGCTGAGCCAGGGCGTCGAGTTCGGCGTGGCTGGCGCTGGCGTAATAACGCACGGCAGCGAAGGGGCGAAGTTCCAGGTGGTCTTCGAGTTTGCTTTCGACGACATCGAAACCGTCGGCGGTGATGCTGTACTCGGTGGCCTCGCCGAACTTCGCCCATTGTTTTTGGCAGAGATACCCGCGAGCGCAGCGTCGCAAAAAAAACAACGTGAAACCGGAGAAAAAAGCGGGACAGCTTCCACCATATGACTGGAATGCTGAATCCGGCGAAGATTGTTCTTCTTCTGCTGGGGGCCACAGCAGCAGCGGACGCCCAGTTCACGGCGGCGACAGGCAGCCCGTTCACGGTGGGGTCGATGCCCCATTCCCTGGCCGCCGGCGACTTCAACGGCGATGGCAAGGCTGATTTCGTCACGGCCAATTCGGCATCCAACAACATTACCGTTCTTCTGAGTAATGGATCGGGCGGATTCGGTGCTGCGCTCGGTAGTCCATTCGCGGTGGGAAGCAATCCGCAGGCGGTGGCCACGGGCGACTTCAACGGTGACGGCAATGCGGATCTGGTAACGGCCAATTCGGGCAGCGGCAATGTAACCATACTTCTGGGCAACGGTTTGGGCCACTTCAGTGCTGCGCCAGGCAGTCCTTTGGCCGTAGGAGCGATGCCTGTTTTCGTGGCGGTGGGGGATTTCAACGGCGACGGCAAGGCCGATATCGTCACGGCCAATGCGGGCGACAACACCATAACGGTTCTGCTGGGCAACGGCGCGGGTGGCTTCACAGAGGCACTGGGGAGCCCGATTGCCGTCGGCACCGATCCACAAGCGCTGGCGATCGGGGATCTCAACAGAGACGGGAATCCCGACATCGTCGTGGTCAATTCCGGTGACAACAGCGTAACCGTGCTGCTGGGGAACGGAGCAGGCGGATTCACGGCGACGCCCGGTGGCGCGGTCACAGTGGGCTCGTCGCCCGTCTCGGTGGCGCTGGGGAAACTGGACGGCAACGGCAAACTCGATATCTTCGTTGCCAATTCGGGCGATAACACGGTGACGGCGCTGCTCGGCGATGGTACGGGCGGGTTTACAACGGCGCCCGCCAGTCCTTTCACCGTGGGGCTGAAACCTTGCTCGGTGGCGGTGGCGGACTTCAATGGCGACGGCATTCCGGACCTTGCCACGGCTAATTCGGGCGGCAATACGGTCACGCTGCTTTTCGGTAATGGCCTGGGAGGGTTTAATGGGGCGACCGGCAGCCCGTTCCCGGCGGGGTCTAAGCCGTTTGCCCTTGCGGCGGGGGATTTCACTGGGAATGGCATGCCGAGTCTCGCCGTAGCCAACAGCGGTGGCAATACGGTGACGCTGCTGCTGAATACGCTGTCCGCACTTAATGTAGAATTCTCGTCGCTGAGCTTGTATGGGGTAGTGGGACAGGCCGCAACCGCGTCCATTCCCGTCAGCGTGAGTTCGCCGGTTACGGGATCCACCTACGCGATTTCATCGAATCAGCCGTGGCTCACGCTCAATCCAGCTTCAAATCCAACAGGCGCTTCGGCAGTTGTGCATTTGGCCGCTTCTACGGCTTCACTCATGGCGGGCGTGTACACGGGAATGGTACGGTACACCGCGCCGAATTTCTTCGCTGCGGCGACCGGCGTGACTCTGAACGTGGCGGCGCCGTCCGGAACTCTCGGACCAGCGGCCGCCAGCCCATTCATGGTGGGAGCCAGTCCGCAATCGGTGACCGCGGGGGATTTCAATGGCGACGGCGCACCGGATTTGGTCACGGCCAATAGCTCGGATAACACCGTAACCGTGTTGCTGGGCGACGGAGCGGGCGGATTCAGACCGGCCTCGGGGAGTCCGTTTCCAGCGGGAATGAATCCGGTTTCCGTAGCCGTAGCCGATTTTAACGGTGACGGCATTCCGGACATCGTATCCGCCAATACTGGTGGGAACAATGTAACCGTACTGCTCGGCGACGGAGCGGGCGGGTTCATGGCGGCAAACGGCAGCCCCTATGCCGTGGGAAGCGAACCGCTCTCCGTGGCCGCCGGCGACTTCAACGGCGATGGCTATCAGGACCTGGTTGTTGCAAATTATGGGGATCGTAATTTGACCGTGCTGCTGGGCGACGGAGCGGGCGGATTCACGCCGGCCCCGCATAGCCCCATTGCGGTGGGATCGAATCCTCGTTCCGTGGCAGTGGCCGATTTCAATGGCGACGGCAATCCGGATCTGGTGACCGCGACCGCCGCGAATGCAGCCGTAGTTCTGCTCGGCAACGGGTCGGGCGAGTTCGCCGTAGCAGGGGTCGCTCCGGTCGGGTTTTTCCCGCAATCGGTGGTCGTGGCCGACGTGAATGGAGACGGTAAACCGGACATCGTCACCGCAAACTCCGGGAGTAACAGCGTAACCGTTCTTCTGGGCAACGGGTCGGGTGGTTTCTCGGCGGCGTCGGGCAGCCCGATCACGGTGGGAATGAATCCGCAATCGGTGGTGGTGGCGGACATCAATGGAGACGCGCGACCAGACATCGTTACCGTCAATCTGAACGACAACACCGTAACGATTCTGCTGGGCAATGGAGGGGGCGGGTTCACGGCGGCGCCCGGCAGTCCGTTCGCGGCGGGCGCGACTCCCTACGCGGTGGCGGCGGCGGACTTTAACGGCGACGGGCGCGGGGATATCGCCATCACCGACGAAGGTGGAAGCGGAGTTACCGTGCTGCTGGGCGCGGCGGCTACTACCAATTCAGTGTTGACCACCGCGGGCGGTCTAACCGTTGCGTACGGAGCTTCTATTCCGCTGACGCTGAAAGTAACGCTGCCGTCCGGAGGCTTTAACGCACCGGCCGGCGCGGCAACCTTTATGGACAGTGGGACGGCGATCGGTAACGCCGCGCAGACGGCAACTCCGTACACGTTCGCCGCCACCGGTTTGGCGGCGGGAACTCACTTGTTGACCGCCTTGTACGGCGGCAATTCCGCCAGCAACCCCTCGAGCAGCAATACCGTTTCCATCACGGTCACGCAGGGTAGCCAGACCATCGCGTTCGGGACTTTGATGACGCAGGCGTTCGGGATCGCTCCATTCGTAATCGTCGCGACGGCGTCTTCGGGTCTGGCGGTGGCTCTCGCTTCGACGACTCCTGCCGTTTGCGCGGTCGTAGGGACCACGGTAACGCTGGTGAGTGTGGGCAGTTGCGGGATTCAGGCTTCTCAGCCGGGCAATGCCAACTACCTTGCGGCCACATCGGTAAGCCAAAGCTTCCGGGTGACGCAGGGGACTCAGATCATCACGTTTCCTGTCCTGCCTAATGTGGCGGATGGGACTGGGCCGTTCATGGCAGTGGCAACCGCGTCTTCCGGTTTGCCCGTGAGTCTCGCCAGCACCAGTGCGTCGATCTGTTCCGTGTCGGGCGTTACCGTTACTCTGCTGCTGGTGGGCGCCTGCACGCTGCAGGCTACGCAGGCGGGCAACGCGAACTATCTGGCGGCCCTGGCGGTGAGCCAACACTTCTCAGTGACCGCGCAGATCCAAAGCATCACTTTTGCGGCATTGGCGGCTCAGACCTTCGGTGGGGCGCCGTTTCCCGTTGCCGCAACGGCAACTTCGGGACTTCCGGTGGCCTTCACTTCGACGACAATGCCCGTATGCACGGTGTCGGGAACCACGGTGACATTGGCGGGGGCGGGAATGTGTACGATTCGCGCCTCGCAGGCCGGCAACAGCAGTTTCGCGGCGGCCCCGGCGGTGAGTCAGGGCTTTACAGTAGCGCCCGGAGTCCAGACCATTATGTTCACCGCTCTGTCCGACCGAGCATTCGGGACGGCCCCATTTACGGTCAGCGCGACCGCTTCGTCCGGAGCCGCCATCAGCTTCGTGTCTACAACGTCCTCCACCTGCACGGTATCGAAGGCCACTGTCACGCTGACGAGCGCGGGCACTTGCACGATTCAGGCCTCGCAGCCCGGAACCGTCAATTACGCAGTCGCCGCGCAGGTGAACCAGAGCTTCATGGTGACGCCCGGAAGCCAGACGATCGCTTTCGCCATCTTGCCCGGAAAGGTACTCGGCGTGGCGCCATTTACGGTCAGCGCGACCGCTTCGTCGGGCCTTGCAGTCAGTTTCTCGTCGACTACTGCCACTGTATGCACGGTGTCCGCCGCGATCGTTTCGCTGGTGCTGGCGGGCACATGCACCATCGAGGCGGATCAGGCGGGGAGCGGTAATTACGCCGCGGCCGCGCCCGTCGACCAGAGCTTCACGGTTACGCCCGGAAGCCAGACCATCAAGTTCGGCGTTCTCGCAAACCAGGCACTGGGGACAGCGCCGTTCATGCTGAGCGCCACCGCAACATCGGGCCTTCCCGTCAGCTTCGCGACAACCAGCGCCGCGGTTTGCACGGTCGCAGGATCCACCGTGACTCTGCTGAGCGCCGGGACGTGCACGATTGCGGCTTCGCAAACGGGTAACACCAACTATGCGCCGGCCACCACGGTGAGCGAGCACTTCACGGTGACGCCCGGCAGCCAGACCATTACCTTCGCTGCCCTTGCGGACCAGGCATTCGGGACCACTCCATTGACACTTACGGCCACCGCTTCCTCGGGACTTACGGTAAGTTTCGCTGCCATCGGGTTGCCGGTGTGTACAGTGGCGGGCGCGACGGTAACGCTGGTGAGCGTAGGCGTGTGCTCGGTCCAGGCTTTGCAGGCGGGTAATGCGAACTACGCCGCGGCCACTCCGGTGGTGCAGACGTTCACGGTCTATTTGGGAGGGGTGGTCATTCAATCGGTGGTCAACGCGGCTTCCTACGCCGCCGTGCCGATTGTCTCGAATGGCTACACGACGGCATTTGGGAGTAATTTCTCGACGGTTATGGCGCAGAGCAAGTCGCCGCTGCCGACGATTCTGGCAGGCGCGACAGTGACGGTGACCGATGTAAATGGAACGACGCTGCCGGCGTCGCTTTACTATGCCTCTCCGACACAGATCAACTTCGTGGTTCCGGCGGGTCTGGCGCCCGGCAGCGCTATTGTCACCATTGCAAATCTGAGCGGGAACAACGGCAGGTTCGCTACCACCATCGCACCGGTTTCGCCGTCGCTTTTCACGGCCAATGCGAGCGGCATGGGTGTGGCCGCCGCAACGGCCATTGCGTATGTCAAAGGCGCCACTCCAAAGGTGTTGCCGGTCTTCAACTGCACCGGTTCCCCGACGGTCTGCACTGCCGTTCCCCTCAACCTTGGCACATCCTCAACCAGTGTTTATCTGGTGCTGTTCGGCACCGGCATCAGGGGACGCAGCAGTCTTGCCGGAGTGTCGGCGACGCTGGGCGCGACTGCGCTGAACGTGACTTATGCGGGCGCGCAAAGCACCTTTCCGGGCCTCGATCAGGTTAATGTGCTGCTGGATCGTTCACTGATCGGACAGGGGCTGCTGCCTTTGCAACTCACGGTGGATGGCGTGGCGGCGAATCCCGTGACCGTGGATATCAATTGAACGCATTCTGGCAGTCTGAGATGCGGCTAAACGTGCCTCCGTCCGCATAGCCGGTTAATCGCTTCATCAGGCGATCCGTCTTGTTACCCCGGGGGCTTTCGGCCTCTGGTAGATGCGCGTACTCCTGAATGCGGGAGTTAGCAAAAGCGTGCACATCCAGGTCCAACGAGGCGCTCCGACTATCATAACGAATATAGCTTCGGGCGGATCATTTCATGTATTATCGGGAACCTTGGTCGGCCGCGCGGCAATCTAACGTCGAGGGGAATCATAGCGTGTTCATAAAAAACGGTCCGCATTCGACAATCCGGCGCCGGGGGCGAGCCCAACTGATCTCTTCGCTCCGCGCGCTGCTTCTGCTTGCACCCGCGCTGGTCTTTTCGGCTTTCGCGCAGCAGCAGGCCACGCCGGATCCGGCTGCCGCCCCGCCAGCGCCGCCGGTTCAGAATGTCGTGCCGCAGCCTCAGGCCGCGACCTCGAACGACCACATGTTCGACCTGATCCCCAATTTCCTGACGCTGGAGAATGCCAGCAACGTCCCTCCCCTCACCGCAGGCGCAAAGTTCAAAGCGGTTGCGCGAGGCGCGTTCGACTGGGGGGAGTTCGTGTGGATCGCGGGAGTTTCCGGCCTTGGGCAACTAAACAACAGCGAGCCGGCATACCACCAGGGTTTGGAGGGCTATGGCAAACGCTACGCGACTAATTTCGGCGACGGCGTCACCGAAAATTTCATGACCAGCGCGATCTTTCCCTCAATCCTCAAGCAGGATCCCCGCTTCTATCAGTCGAGCAAAGGCTCGTTCCTGCACCGCCTGGGCTACGCCGCCAGCCGGATTGTGATTACGCGGAGCGATTCGGGCTCCACGCAGTTCAATTTCTCGGAGGTTTTAGGGAGCGCCACGGCGGCCGCCATCTCCACCTACAGTTATCATCCGCGTTCGGAAAAGACGATCTCAAATACAGCCAGCGTCTGGGCCACGGAGGTTGCATATGACGCGCTGTCGTATACCTTTAAGGAGTTCTGGCCGGATATTCGCAAAAAGGTCTTTCACCAGAAGGCCTCCGCGCCTCCGTCGCACTGAGCCGCCAACCCGGCGCGGCCGCCGGGCTATTTGTCAAACGCGATATTGGAATCGGCGCTGAATTTCCGGTAATTGCGGAACTCGATCACGTTCCGGCTGCAGCCTGAACTGCCCGTATTACAGGACATGTTAACGCTCTGGATCGGCAGCAGATATCGTGTGCCCTCAATGCTCACGTAGCCGTACTCCACCATGGATTCCGCCTTGTCGTAGGCGAAATCGCGGGGCAGCCCGAGCGCCTGTTGCTCGATGCGCAGCACGCGCCGCGTCTCTTTATCGATCCAGATCGTGCCCTTGTAGGCGGGCTTGTACTGGCGGCCGCTCTCCGAGATAAGGATCCAGTGCGAGTGCGGCTGCTCCACGCTGAGCGTGTAAACCAGCGCCGCGCGATTGCCCAGCCTATCTTCGCCGTCGGGTTTAAAGGTGGCCGCGGTCATCGGCGAAAGGATGTCCTGCAGAGTCACCTGGAACTCGCCGGTGGACCACGCCCCGCTGTCCTCCGGACGCGTCGTCGGCCGGCCGTTGACTTTAATATTGCGGTAATCTTCTTTCCCATCGACGGAAGCGACATCGGCCGTCACTACGTCCACGCTCTTCCAGTTATCGACATAGCGCGACCCCTGGTAGCGTGTGGTAACCTGCTGGACCAAAAAGTTGGGCAGATCCGAACTGAACGACCGGGCGGCATCGCGGGCATCGTCGATCACGGAATCCGCGGAAGTTACGGAAGACGCGGAGGACGGTGGGTCGTCAGCCTTGGTACCAGTGTCTTCTCTATGCAGACTGGGGCGTCCGCCGTCGGAGCTGGAACTCGTATCCGGCGAATCCTGTCTCCGCAGCGTAGGATGTCCATCGTCGGAACTGGAATCCGGACCCGAATCCTCCCGGTGCAATGTAGGGCGTCCGCTGTCGTTGCTTCCCAAATCCGAAACTGTGCGTGAACTCTCGGCCGATCCGTTGGTGGAATGGGGGCGCCCGAAATCGTCCGGATCCGGCGTGGAAATGCGCGCCTCGTCGACATGCGCTTCGGCCGCCGCGCGTTCCGAGCTGTTACCCGCGTGGTCCAGAATTACATGCACCGCCGTCCCCGGGTCGTTGGGGAAGACATCAATGGTCACGCGGTCCCCGGGATGAGGCTTCCCCCCGTCCTTGCTGCGGAACTCGGTGCCGGGAGTCACCAGAAATCGCAGCATCTTGTCGGACTTGGTGTGTACCACCACATCCACTTCGCTGATGCTGCGCAGAGTGCCGTCGAGCGACACCACGGTAATCTTCCCCGGCGTGTCTTTAGGTTTGCGTTGCGGCAGGTGGATGTTCGGCATAGGGATGCCGACGCCCATGCCCGGATAGTACTGACCGAAAGCAGGGACCAAAACGATCATCAGCAGCAACAGCCGCATACGCCTGCGTCAAATATACCAAGGCTGGTGGGGCAGATTTCCGATCTGCCCTCTTTCCGGCCTACTAATGCGCTTTCCTCAGCTCCTCGATCGAGGTCTCACCCAGGCAAAGCCGCTCCGCATCGAGGAAAGTCAGCGGCAGGCCATCCACAAGAAGTTTCGTCAGTCCCTCGTCGGGCAAAAGATCCACCTGCCCGAACCGTCGTTCCAGACATCGGACAAGCTGCTCCATATTCAGGGGCCGGTCCACGGGATTGAGCGGCCTGTCAATAGGCAATCGACTCACTGCTGCGGAGCTGGCGCCGGAGCTGGAGAACCAGACGCCGGAGCCGCCTGTTCCTTCTGCGATTCGCCAATCAGAGGATCGGCCACGGTGGCCGCTTCCTGGCCATTGTGCTGGTGGATCGACATGCTCTGATCCGAAAAATAGGTATGCGTACCGGCCGTGCCGAATTGCAGCGGGACCGCCGCCACCGCGTAACCCGTGGCCGTGGGTTGAAGGTTGAACTTAAACCCACCTTTTTCGCCGCTGGCCAGATCGCGGTCGATCAGTTCCGCTCCGCTGGGGCCCGCCGTGCCGCTGGTGGGAGGTCCCAGTTGCGTCAGCGAGGTCGCATATTGGCCATATTGCGAATAATACTGGGTCTCCGCCGTGTGGATGGTGGTGATTGCCTTCACGGCCGCCATTTCCTGAGCGTAGGTGCGCGCTTTGGTCAGTTTCGGCAATGCCACCGCCAGAATAATGAGGATGATGGCAATGACTATAAGGAGTTCGATCAGCGAAAAACCAGCCTTGCGCCGGCGCTTCAGGTCGGAATACATAAAGGTGTCTCTATTTTATGACGATATACGAGGCGTGTGCGTTTAGGACGAACTTCCCGGGGTCGAACTGGAGGAAGCCCGGCGTAGGCGGTCGCGAATTCCCGCCCAGTCTGGCGTGTCAGGCGGCGGCTCGATGGCAATCCAGTCGAAGCCGTGCTCATCCAGTTCGTGAAGCACACGGTAGAGCCGCGCCCCGTAAGTCGCCGCATCGTCCGGCATATTCGACCCATCCAGACGAAATCCCCGCCCCGTCCCCGGAGATTCGCCCAGAACGATCCGCGTCCGCGGGCTGTAATGCCTGGGATGCTGTCCCGGAGATTCTGCGCCGCCGCCCACGTCGACCGGTCCAATCAGCGCTTCAATCTGAGGCCGCGTTATGAATCCAGGCCGTAATATCCGGGGTATCTCGCCGCAGAACGAAATCACCGTGCTCTCGATCCCCACGGAGCAATCGCCCCCATCGAGGATCATGTCGACCGCATCCCCCAGCCCTTGGCGAACATGCTCCGCCGAGGTCGGGGAAAGCTGCGTAAACCGGTTCGCGCTGGGTGCCGCAAGCGGAATCCCAGCGGCCCGCAACAGATCCAGCGCCAAAGGATGCGAGGGGACGCGAAACCCAGCACCAGGCAGGCCCGCGGTAACGATATCGGGAATCTCGGCCTTCTTCGGAACGATCAAGGTCAACGGACCTGGCCAGAAACGCCGGGCCAGCGCTTCGGCTTCCGCGGGCCAGACAAGCGCCAGTTCCCGAGCCATTCCGGCATCGGCGACATGCACGATGACCGGGCTGCTGAACGGCCGCCCCTTAACCTCAAAGATCCGCCGCACGGCCAGGGCGTCGAGAGCGTTAGCCCCCAGACCATATACCGTTTCGGTTGGGAAAGCGACCAACCCGCCCGACCGAAGCAAAGCAGCCGCTCGCTTGATTTCACGCCCCATATCACTCAAAATCGCAACCACGTGGGGCAGGCCCGACCCGGCACGCAGACGAAAAGACCGGCCTTATCCGGGATAAGGTTATTCATGCGGCTGCGCCAATGGTCAAACCTGCGGCCGATTGGTAATCGGCCTGTTAATCCGGAAGCTCATCGCCCGTATCGTTCGCCGTCTTCCCGGTCTTCCGCCAAACCAGATAAGCATGGATCAGCGCTTCCATATCGCCATCCAGAACGCGGTCCACATCGCCGATCGAAAGCTTGGTCCGATGATCCTTAATCATCCGATACGGGGCCAGCACATAACTCCGAATCTGGCTTCCGAAATTAATCTCCAGCTTTGAAGCCTCGGTCTTGCGCGACTCCTCCCGCTTCTTCTCGAGCTCCGCCTCATACAGCTTGGCGCGCAGTTGCTTCATCGCGCTGTCGCGATTCTTATGCTGCGACCGCTCATTCTGGCACTGCACCACGGTATTAGTCGGTAAGTGGGTAATCCGCACCGCCGAATCCGTCATATTGACGTGCTGCCCGCCCGCGCCGCCGGAGCGGAACGTGTCGATGCGAAGATCTTCCAGCTTGATATCGATCTTGATCTCATCATCGATCTGCGGATAAACGAACACCGAAGCAAATGATGTATGGCGCCTCGCATTAGCATCGAACGGCGAGATGCGCACCAGCCGATGCACGCCGATTTCCGATTGCAGCATGCCATAAGCGTTCGGCCCGTTTACCTCAAACGTGACGGACTTGATGCCCGCGCCTTCACCCTCCAGCCGATCCGTGATGACGATGCCGAAGTTATTGCGCTCCGCCCAACGCAGGTACATGCGCATCAGCATCTCCGCCCAGTCCTGCGATTCCGTCCCACCCGCCCCCGGATGGATCGTCATGATAGCGGGCAGCGAGTCGTTATCGCCCGCCAGCAGCATCTGATCTTCGAGCTTGGTCAGCAGTGCGGAATAATTCTTCAGCGCCGGAACGAGTTCGCCTTCCACGGACTCGCCTTCGCGCGCAAGTTCGAAAAGGGTATCGAGATCGTCCGTCAACGACGCAATGCGCTCGTTGTTCTCAATGGCTTCCTCAAGCCGCTTGCGGTCCTGCATGGTCTTCTGGCTCTTCGCCGGATCGGACCAGAAGTTCGGCTCGGAGATCAGCTCACCGATGCGGTTGAGTTCTATCTTCTTTTTGGGGGCGTCAAAGATAACTCCGCACGGCAGATGCCTGTTCGCGGAGCGGCGAGTATTCGCGTTCCAGTTCTTCGAGACTCATATGACCTTGGTTACTTTCATTTTACAGGATCAACATGCAGTCGCCATACGAAAAGAACCGATAGCGTTCCTCAACCGCATGCCGGTAAGCGGCAAGCGCGAACTCCGTGCCGGCCAGAGCGCAGACCAAAAGCAGCAAACTTGTGCGAGGCAAATGGAAGTTGGTGAGCATAGCATTCACGCGTTGGAACCGATAGCCTGGATAAATGAAGAGGTTGGTCAATCCGTTGCGAAGGCCTGTGGCCGAGGCCGATTCGACAGTCCGGACGCTGGTAGTTCCCACCGCAATCACACGCTTCGCCGCTTCGATTTCAAGCCATGATTCTTCTGCGATCGAATAGCGCTCGTAGTGCAGTTGATGATTCTCGAAATCCTCGCGGTCAATCGGCTGAAACGTGCCGAGCCCGACGTGCAAAGTCACGTTAGCGATCGCAGCGCCGGATTTTCGCACTTGCTCAATAACGGCGCCGGTGAAATGCAGGCCGGCGGTCGGAGCGGCCACAGATCCACGCTCACGAGCAAAGACAGTTTGATACCGCTCGCGATCTTCCACGCGATCCGCGCGCTTGATGTAAGGAGGAAGAGGCATATGACCAAGCCGGTCAATCGCCTCATAAACATCATCGCCGCCAGTCAGGCGAACCGTTCGTTCCCCACGCGCGCCGGAGGCGATAATCTCAGCGGAGAAGTCGTCGCTGAATCGCACGATGTCGCCAACCCGGAGTTTCCGTCCAGGCCGAACCAAAGCCCGCCACTCCCGAGCATCAGAAGATACCGGCTCAATCAACATTACCTCGGCATGTGGGACAGGCGCTTCCGCCTGTCCACGCAGCCGGGAAGCCAGCACTCGCGAATCGTTAACCACCAAACAATCGCCCGCGTGAAGAAAACCAGGCAACTCGCGAAACCAACGATCCTCCCAACGCTGTTCATCCCGATGCACAACCAGCATCCGAGCCCCATCCCGCGCGGCCAAAGGCTCCTGAGCAATCAACTCCGCCGGCAGTTCGTAATCGAAATCCGCAAGCCGCATCAACTCAAGCCTGCTTGGCCTCAAGCTCGGCCCACCTGGCGTACAACCGATCTACCTCAGCCTGCGCTGAGTCCATCTCATGCACCGCGGCGGTCAGTCGAGCGGGATCGGAAACAACCTCCGGCAGCTCCAACTGACTCCGCTTCTGGTCGAGCACTTCCTCCGCACGTTCCACAACCTGCTCGATCTGTTCCCACTCGCGGGCTTCCGTCCACGACAACTTCTTGCGCACAGGGGCGCTCTTGCCTGTCCCCGCCACCGCTTTCGGAGGCGCCTTTTTCGCCGCATTCGCCTGCTCCCACTGAGCCAGCTCGGCGAAGAACTCCACCTGCCCACGCCCATCCATGGCCATCAGCACAGTCGACAAACGGTCGAGCAGATAACGATCGTGGGTAACCAGAACAATCGCGCCGGGGAAGTCGGTGAGATTGCTTTCCAGAACCTCGAGCGTCGGAATATCCAGATCGTTGGTAGGCTCATCAAGCAGCAAAATATCCGCTGGCTGCAGCATCAGGCGAGCGATGTGAACGCGGGCGCGCTCGCCGCCGGAGAGCCGTCCCACAGGCAGTTCCAATTGCTCCTGGCGAAACAGAAACCGCGCCGCCCATCCCGCCACGTGCTGCGGCCGATCGCGAAAGATCACCGTGTCGCCCTCGGGAGCCAGCGCCCGCCGCAGAGGCATATCGGGATCGAGCCGGTCGCGGTTCTGGTCGAAATAAGCCACGCGCAGTCCTTCCGCCCGGCGTATCTCGCCGGTATCCGGCGCCATCTCGTCGGCGAGCAGTCGCAGCAGAGTGGTCTTGCCGCTGCCATTCGAGCCCAGCACGCCCATCGTCGTTCCAGGTCCCAGCGTGAAGCTCACGTTGCTGAAGAGCAGCCGCCCACCCAGCGTCTTGCCCACGCCCTCGCAGGTAATCAGCCGCTTCGTCAGCCGACCCGTTGCCGAGAAATCGACCAGCGCCGTGCCCTTCTGATTGCGCTCCGTGACATCGGCGAGTTTGCCCTGCAGATCGAACGCATCCTGAATCCGCGCCTTCGATTTCGACGTCCGGGCCTTGGCGCCGCGCCGCAGCCATTCAATTTCGCGATCCACCAGGTTGGCCAGCGCATCCTGCTCGCGCTGCTGGGCACGAAGAAATTCCGCCCGCTTCTCGAGAAACTTACTGTAATTCCCGGAAGCCGTGAAAAGTCCCTGCGGATAGGCGCGATTGATCTCGGCGACTCTCGACGACACGTTCTCAAGAAAGTAACGGTCGTGCGTAATGAAGATCGACGCGAAGGAGGACGAATTGACCAGCTTCTCCAGCCAGAGAATGCCCTCTACGTCCAGATGGTTGGTCGGCTCGTCGAGCAGCAGAACATCCGGCGCCGATGCCAGCGCCACGGCGATGGCCAGGCGCTTCCGCCACCCGCCCGAGAGCGTTCCGGCAGTCGCGGAGGCGTCTTCAAAACCGACCCGGCTGATGATTTTCGAGACCTCGATATCGCGATCCTCTTGATCGCGCCCGCCTGCTGTAATAATCTCGCGCACCGTCAGGTCGGGATCGAAGACGGGGTCCTGAACGACCATCGAGAGCCGTACACCTTTGCGCACGGAGACGGTGCCGGAATTGGCGTCCATGCCCCCGCCCAGGATCTGCAGGAACGTCGATTTGCCGGCGCCGTTAGGGCCGATGATGCCGAGCCGGTCGTCGTCGTGCAGACTGAGCGAAATGCCCGTGAACACGGTGCGCGATCCAAACGATTTGCCCAGCGAGTCGCAGGTGAGGAGAACTGACATGGTTAGTTATGAAGCTCGATTTCAACAGCCGCGGTTTCCCGCTCGCCGTACACAAGTCTGACCTGTGCGGAGGCCGGCTCCATGCCGGCAGGGAGCAATGCGTTGACCTGGCGTGGAGCGTCGCCATCCGCCGGAGCCAGCCAGATCGCGGGCAGATCCGTGCCATTGAGTCTGATGCGAACATCCGCGAGCTTGGTCCGCAAAGGGAGTCCCGCCACCCAGACGGACAGCGCACTGTCATCGCCCACGCGAATGCGTTTCGATTCGAAGCTCTTGCCATCCGCCACGCGCGTGAGCCGGAGCTCAGGGTCGACGTGTGCGTCCCACCGAGGCCTGTCGATGCCGATACGCAGTGGCGCGCTGAATATACTCCGCACCGTACGGACCACGGCATTGTGCCAGCCCGACCCCAGTCCCGGAGGAAGCTTACAAGTGGCCTGCCACCCACCGCCGCTGCGCGCCACGTGAATCGGCCGCGAACCAAATTCCCCGATCTGCGGGAACACGTTCTCGCATGTAAGGTCGTCTTCTGTACTAGTGAAATAGAACGTCAGATAGTCGTCGGCATCGCTCGAAAAGCTGTGGTCATGCGTAGCGCTGTTATCGATGCAAAGCACCGCGGGCGCAGGATCGTCTCCCTCGGCCGCGTGCCACTTGCGATAGCCGGTAACGTGGGTCCGCTCGCCAAGCACGCTCTCGAAATCAACGCGTGCGAATCCCGCAGTCCGGCAGAAGGCCATCAGGCACGCCGCATTGGGGCCGACCCAGTTATCCAATTGTCCGCGGAGCTCGGTAGTCTCGTAGAACTCCATCGCGGGAATCGCGGACGGATCGGGATCGGTCACGAACGACTCGATACAGGCCATCTCGCGGCACATTCCGCAAACGTTCTCAAGCGCCAGAAGCGGATGCTTCACGTGATACAGCACGCCCAGAAACAGCACGATATCGAACGTGCCCAGGTCCTTCGAGGTAACGCGGCAGATATCGCCGATGTGGTATTCGATGCGCGAACCCAGCAGCTTCTTCGCTTCGAGCAGCCGCGTATTGCGCGTGGAATCGAGCGCCAGAACCTGCGCCCCGCGCCGCTCCATTTCGAAGCTGAACCATCCATCCCACGCGCCGATATCGAGCACGCGTTTTCCCGTGAGGTCTTCCGGAATGGGGAACTGGCGGATGCGCGTGCGCAGTTGCCGGATGGTCTGGTGGCCCTCGATGACGCTGCCTCCCGGGAGTTCGATGCTGTGATACCAGCCGAGCCTCGACAGCCGTTCAATCTGACGGCGGCTCTCCTCAATGACGCGCGCGTCGCGGGCTTCGCTCATGCGGGGTGCAGAATCGAAACCAGGTCGGGACTCGCCTCTTCTTCATCCGCGGCTTCCACTTCGCCATCGGGATTCAGATATCGAGTATCGAGGAGGCGCCCGTGATTGATATTTCCCATGGCGGAGAGGATGTTCTCTTTCAGATGCGGATGCTCAAGTTCCCAATCCGCGATAGCCTCGCGAATGCCGCGCCGCACCGTGCCCGTGCGCAGCGAGCAGCCGCACGGCACCACCGGAATGCCCTTGCTCTCGACATAGCCGCGCGTAATATCTTCATTAACGAAGACCAGCGGCCGGATGAGCCGGTAATCGCGCTGCTTCGAATACGTGACGGCGGGAAGCGAACTGAGCCGGCCGGTGAACATGATGTTGCGCAGCAGCGATTCGCAGAAATCGTCGGCGGTGTGGCCGAAGGCGATGACGTTGGCTCCCATACCCCGCGCGATTTGGTACACGGCGCGGCGGCGGAAGCGGCTGCACAGATCGCATCCGTGATCGGGCTGCTCTTTGAGAAGCCGCAGCGAAGGATTGTCGGTGTGATAAGTCCACTCGATGCCGAGGCTGCGAATATATTCGCCGACCGCATCGAAGGGGCGAAGGAATTTACCCTGCTCCACGGTGAAGGCGCAGACGGTGAAATCGATGGGCGCGCGCTTCTGGAGGAGCAGCAGGGCTTCGAGCATGGTGACGGAATCCTTGCCGCCCGAAACCGCCACGGCAATGCGATCGCCGTCGCGGATCATCTTGAAGCGATGGATGGCTTCACCGACTTTCCGCAGCAGGGTCTTTTCGAGGTCCACGTATTCAGATTAGCGGATCGGCAGTTGATCGTAGGCCGCCATCTCGGGGCGATCCCAATCTTCCGCAAACGCAGATAACCGGTGGCGAAGATCGGCGGCCTGAGACTCGTTGATTCCGCGTTCACGGAGGTCGACGACCCGTACCATTGTGACGCGGATCGCATCTCGGAATTGAGCGGTTGACCGAATATACGGCAATGACGTATAGTCGAGGTTGATCGCGGAAATCGTGAGTCTGTCGGCATACGAATCTCAGGTGTCGGCGCTCCTGAACGACGCCGAGCGAATGGCGATGGAATTCTATCTCGCCTGTGCGCCGGAGGATCATCCGGTCATACCGGGTACAGGCGGTTTTCGTAAGGCACGTTGGGCCCGATCAGGCAAGGGAAAGAGCGGCGGCTTCCGCGTGGTTTATTTTTTTCTGGCCGAACCGGGGCGAATTTACATGGCTGCAATATATGCCAAATCGCGCGTGGATAGCCTGTCGGCAGCGGATAACAACGTGCTCGCAAAGATTGCAGCACAGATTAAGAAAGCGGCAAAGGAGGGGGAATGATCATGGGCGTGCGCAAACTGCGTACCAAACTCGGTTTGGAACTGGAGGCGAGCGCCAGGGAAATTCTGGCCCACGTCAAGGGCGAGGTGAAGCTGCCGACGCGGCGCATCGTGCTGCCGGACGAGGTGGATGTGAGGCGTATCCGCACCAAAGCGCGCATGTCGCAAGCGGAATTTGCGCGGGCCTTTTGCATTAATCCCAGAACGCTTCAGGAGTGGGAGCAAGGGCGCAGAAAACCAGACGCAACTACGCGCGCATACCTCGCGGTAATAGCAAAGAATCGGGAGGCCGTGTTGGACGCACTGGCGCCCTGACCGCGTGGAAGCCCGCCGGAAGCTCGGCAGCTGCTCCGGCCGCATTCTTCGGCGGCACCGGCAGCTGCGCACGCGGATGTACGATGGTCGTGTGGTTGACGCCTTCGAACGGTTGCGTAGGCTGTCGCGTGAAGACGCGAAACTGGCGACGGACCTTGGACACAAATGCGGGGCGAACGTCCCCGAGACCTCCCACCCTCCTGGAGCTGAGGTCTGCCACCAGACGATAACCTGCGTCGCCCAGATGCGGTATGGCGAGGCGACGAAGTGGTGGTACTGCTGCGAATACCACGCGGAGGAAATCATGCGGGATATGGGGAGGCGCGTCTGACATGCTCTGGAACCCCGCCGAGAACACCGACCAAGACAACCTAAGATGGTGCTGGCTCCGCGCCGTCGAATGGGGTAATTGGCCGACGTTCATGTCGCAGCCTATTGTGCCGGCTGCGCTGCTCTTCTACGACTGGAAGTACGTCGTCGGGACCGCCGTAGCCGCGAACGTGTTATGGGCAATTTTTATCCGGTACAATGTCGTGGTGCCGCTGGCGTCCGCAGTCGGCTTGTGGTTCGTCAAACTGAAATGGATCGCGTGCCCGGTGGCGGCCTATTTGCTCTGGCAGCGCGGGGAACACAGCACCGCGGCCCTGGCACTCCTCTGGCCAGTCGCGATTTTCATACCCGGCGGCATGATACCGGTGCAGATAGGGAAAATCCAGAGTTTGCTCATGAAGTGCGCATGGGGTACCGAAAAAAAGCCGAGGTATAGGCAATTTCTCCCGGCGAATTATGCCATTGACAACTAAAATCGGCGCGTGTCGACCGTTGAAAATGGCGTGACAGGCGGCATACAGTTTGCGTTGGTGATCGCCGCTGCCGTCGCGTATTTCTGGTGGCAACGGAAGAAACTCTGGCAGTTCGCTCGGGAGCATCACGCGAAGTTTGGTGCGCGGGGCTGCCTTCTCTACGTGGTTGCCGGATTGTTTCTGTACTTTTTGGTCGGCGGCCTCATCGCCTGGATCTTTGAGCGCTGAAGTTGCGATAAACTGCCGGGATGCCTGAACAAACCTACAGCCAGCTTCTTCTCTGGATTCGGAAGACGACCGCACGCCTCGACGCCATGGAGCAAATCATCAAGGAAAATTTCAGCATCTCGAAACAGGACTTGGCCTCCCGGATAGAGGTCAAGAATAAGGTCCTCCCGCCATTGGAAGGAGCACAGACGAACGAATCGACTCTTGCGGATCTTCTGGCTCACGCATTGAAGAGCGAATGAGAAGGACGGCTATAAACCGAGAGAAACTACTGGAGGCTCTCAAACTTTCTGGGTTTATTAATCCGTTACCAGAGTTCTGCGGCGACTTCCATAAGTTCCAAGTCGGTGAGTGCGTTAATCTGCTCCCGTGAAGGTCGTTGATAGATCGCTACGATATTCGTTGAATGCTCACGGGTCACGTCGATTTGCGCGAGCTATCGATCGGCCAGGTGAAATCTCGTCGTCATTCGCGGCGCCCCACCCTGCGTAGGCCATCGAATGTGAGGACGCCGGACCCGAATCCGCACCTCACACAATAACCGCGGGCGGAGCCGGATCCTCCGGCCGTCCCGCATTCCTGAGTGGCACCTGCACCAGCACCAGCGCCAGCACGGCCAGCGCGACCAGCCCCACCATGTAAGAAGGATTGGCCATCATCTGCGGCACCTTGATGTCCTTATAGTTGAACCAGGCGATTACCAGCCCCATCAGCGCCTCGCCCGCGATCATCCCCGACGCCGCCAGCACACCTACGCTTTCCACCCGCGCCCGCTGCGCTTCGTTATATCCGCGCTGCCGCGCCATCGCGTCCGAAACCCAGCGCACCATCCCGCCGATGAATATCGCGAACGTCGTCCCGATGGGCAGATACATGCCGATGGCCACCAGCATGGGGCTCTTCACCCCGATCATAATCATAGCCACGCCCATCATGATTCCCACGATGATCAGCGGCCACGCCATATCGCCGCCGACGATGCCCTGCGCGAGCGATGCCATCAGTCCCGCCTGCGGAGCGGAAAGTTTGGGGTCGCCGAAACCGATCCCGCCTGTATTGATGTTGCCCTGGTGCAGCGCGAGAAGCGGGAAATACATCACCGCGCTAGCCACCACCACGGCAATCAACTCCACGATCTGGATGCTGCGCGGCGTGCCTCCAATGATGTAGCCGACTTTGAAATCCTGCAGCAGTTCGCCCGCCACGGCGCTCGAAACGCAGACCACCGCCGCCACTCCGAGAACGGCGATCACACCGCCCGTTCCTGAAACTCCCAGCGCCACCATCAGCAATGCAGCGATGATCACCGTGGAAAGTGTCAGACCCGAAATCGGATTGTTCGACGATCCGATCACGCCCACCAGATAGCCTGAAACGGTGGCGAAGCAGAAGCCCACAATCAGCATCACCAACGCCGCGACAAGGGCCGGCACGATTCCTCCCGAAAGATATTTGTAGAGCGCGATCATGGCTACGAAGACCAGGAAAATGCCCATCAGAACCACACGCGAACTCATATAACGTTCGGTCCGAACGGTGGTCTCGGGCGGCGCGGCGCCGGTTTTCAATTCATGGAAGGCGCGCACCAATCCGCCCAGCAGCGCCTTGCGCATCTTGAAGAGGGTGTAGCACGCGCCCGTGAGCATGCCGCCCACGGCTATCGGCCGGACGATGAATCTCCATACCGCATTCGCCATGGCGAGCCACGATTCATCCGTCGCATTGGCCGGCAGGAAGCTCTGCAGTTGCGGACCCAGGAAGTAGATCAGCAGCGGGACGAGCAGCCCCCAGGCGATCAGGCTCCCGGAGAAGTTCAGCGCCGCGAGCGCCGGTCCGATCACGTAGCCGACCCCGACATACGCGGGGCTGATGGTTGGGCCCGAGAACACGGTAACGCCGCCTGTGGCCAGCCTGTTGGTGGATCCCGGAGCGCCCAGGCGCAGCGTGGTGCGTCCCAGTTTGCCCACGGGAAGGAACCAGTCCTGATCGGTTGCGAACACGCCGAACGCGCTGGCGAGGAAGATGGCGGCGGCGAGACCCATGTTATAGAAGAGATACTTGGCTGCCTCTGCGCCCACCTGACCCGCCTTGTGGATCTGCGATGCGGCCACGGATTCCGGAAACGGCAGCGTCGGATCTTCCACCAGCACGCGCCGGATCAGCGAGACGAACAGCACGCCGAGGATGCTGCCGGTCATCATCAGGGCGGTGGATTTCCAGTACGCGGTGCCGGGCGAAAAATCGAGCCACGAGCGCGAGATTACAAATGCCGGGATGGTGAACACCGCGCCCGCCGCTACCGATTCGCCGATGGATCCGGCGGTTCGCGCGATGTTCTCTTCGAGGATCGATCCTTTGAAGATGCGCAGCACCGCCATGCCAATAACGGCAGCGGGATAAGTGGCCGCGATGGTCTGGCCCGCTTTGAGTCCCAGGTAGGCGTTGGCGGCGCCGAGGACCACGCACATCACCAGGCCGAGCAGCACCGCACGGAGCGTGAACTCCTTCATCTGGACATTGGGCGGGACGAACGGCTTGTGCTCGTGGGGAGGCGTCATACAAGCCTGGCTTTCACTTTTTCACTAAGCGACTTGCCGTCGATGGTCTTGCCCGTAAGCTTCGCCTGCACGGCCTTGATCACCAGGCCCATCTGTTTGGCCGATGTCGCGCCGGTCTCCTGAATGGCCGCATCGAGCGCTGCCTGGACCTCTTCCTCGCTGGCCGCCGCGGGCAGATAGCTTTCGATGATTTTGCGCTCGGCCTCTTCCTTGAGCGCCAGTTCCTCGCGTCCGCCTTTGCGGAACATTTCGGCGGCGTCAATGCGCTGCTTGACCAGGCTTTTCAGCACGGCCTGTTCGCCCGCGTCGTCCAAAGGCTTCGACGGATCGACCACATTGGCCTTCTGTAACGCGGTTTTTATCATGCGTATAGCGCTTAAACGCAGCTCTTCTTTGGCCTTCATGGCGGCCACAAGGTCCTTTTGTAACTGCTCTGATACAGGCATGGTTTGATATTCTAAAGACTCTACTTCCTTCCCATGTACATTCGCAAGCAACGTTTGCTTACACCCGGTCCTACGCCTCTCTACCCACCCGCACTGCACGCCATGATGGCGTCCGATATCCATCATCGGACCGAAGAATTCCGCAACGTTTATAAGTCCGCACTGGCGGACCTGAAAGAAGTTTACGGCACGCAGGGCGACGTGCTCTGTTTCGCGGCATCGGGTACCGGCGCCATGGATGCTTCGGTGTCGAATCTCTTCTCCAAGGGCGACAAAGTGGTGGTCTGCACGGCTGGCAAATTCGGCGAGCGCTGGGCTGAGATCGCCAAGGCTTACGGTTTGGATGCCAACGTACTCAAAGTCGAGTACGGCGAAGTGGTCACGCCGGATCGGATTGAGGCGGCTCTGAAGGCTGAGCCTGGGACGAGGGGCGTTTTCATACAGGCTTCGGAAACTTCCACGGGCGCGGAACACGACGTCAAGACCATCGCCGAAATCGTGAAAAAGACCGATGCGATCTTCGTGGTGGATGCGATTACCGGGCTCGGCACCATGCCGCTCGATATCGATGGCTGGGGGCTCGATGTGGTGATCGGAGGGTCGCAGAAGGCCTTCATGATTCCGCCCGGCCTGGCCTTCATGTCGGTGAGCGCCAAGGCCTGGAAGCATGCCGATAAGGCCGATCTGCCGCATTACTACTTCAATCTGAAGAAAGAAAAGAAGAGCGGCGACGGGGGCGAATCGAGCTGGACGCCGGCCACTTCGCTGATCCTGGCGTTGGGTGAGGCGCTGAAGTACATCAAGAAGGTGGGGATGGCGCATCTGATTGAGAACGCGCAGCTGCTGGCGCGCGCCACGCGTGAGGCGACCGGCGAACTGGGGCTGGAGCTTTTCGCCAAACGTCCCGGCAGTTCGGTGACCGCGGTCAGAGCGCCGGCGGGGATGGATTCGGGTGCCATCGTGAAGGGCTTCAAGGAGCGTTTCGGCGCCATCATCGCCAATGGCCAGGGCAGCATGAAGGGGCAGATCTTCCGCATGGCGCATCTGGGCTACTTCGATTTTGCCGACATGTTCGGCGTCATCGCGGGACTGGAGATTATCCTGCGCGCCAATGGGCATAACGTGGAACTGGGCAAGGGCGTCGCAGCGGTGCAGGGGGTCTATGAGGCCGCCAAATCGGCGCCGAAGCTGGCAGCGGCCTGAATCAGATGAATGTCCTGATCGCTGAGCCGATGGCTCAGGCCGGCATCGAGTTGTTCCAGGCGCAGCCCGGCTGGAACGTGATCGTCTCCAATCCGAAAGAGTACGCGAAGCATCTGGCCGAGGCCGACGCGCTGGTGGTGCGCAGTGCCGTGCAGGTGACACCGGATGTCTTGAGACAGGCGCCGAAGCTGCGTGTCATCGGGCGGGCAGGCGTGGGTGTCGATAATGTCGACCTGGCGGCAGCTACGGCGGCGGGCGTTCTGGTAATGAACACGCCTGGCGGCAATGCGGTTTCGGTGGCCGAGCACACCATCGCGCTGATGCTTTCCATGGCGCGGTCTATTCCTCAAGCCAGCGCGTCGACCAAAGCCGGCAAATGGGAGAAGAAGAAATTTCTCGGCAGCGAGTTGCGCGGCAAGACTTTGGGCATCGTGGGACTGGGCAGCATTGGGCGCGAGGTGGTGAAGCGCGCGCGGGCGTTTGAGATGCGTGCGATTGCGCACGATCCATATGTGACACCTCAGATCGGCAAGGATGTCGGCGTGGAATTGGTCGGGTTGCACGAGCTTTACCGGCGCAGCGATTACATCACGGTGCACGTTTCGCTGACTCCCGAGACCGACAACCTGCTCAACAAAGAAGCTTTCGCGCAGATGAAAAAGGGCGTGCGCATCGTGAATTGCGCGCGGGGCGAACTGCTCGACGAGGGGGCGTTGAAGGCGGCCATCGAATCCGGTAAAGTGGCGGGGGCGGCGCTCGATGTCTTCGCCAATGAGCCGACAGACGCGTCGTTTCCGTTGTTCGGCCTCGATTCGGTGCTGGCCACTCCGCACATCGGCGGGGCCACCGAAGAAGCGCAGGAGATTGTGGGCGTCCGGATCGCCGAGCAGCTGGTTGAATTCCTGCGCAATGGCGTGGCAATCAACGCTGTGAACATGCCTTCGCTGTCGCCGGATCAGTATCAGGCGGCCGCCCCGTTTATCGATCTGGCGGAGCGACTGGGCAATTTCGCGGCGCATCTGGTGACGGGAAATCCGACCACCGTTCGGCTTACGTATTTGGGCAAGGTTGCGGACATGAATACCAGCCTGCTGCGCAACGCCGGTCTGGCGGGCGTGCTGAATCGCTCGGCATCGCGCGCCAACGTGGTGAACGCCATGCAGATTGCCGCCGAGCGCGGCTGGAATGTGGCCGAAGTGCATGACAAGAGGTCGGCGCAGTCGGATACCATTCGGCTCGAGGTAGAAACCGAGATTAGTATTACGACCGTAGAAGGCGCGGTGGTTCTGGAAAAACCCCGGCTGATGCACGTCGACGGCATTTATTGCGAGGCGCCGCTTGCAGGGGAACTGGTTTTCCTTAAAAATATGGACGTTCCCGGGGTCATCGGTCACGTCGGCTCAGTGCTCGGGTCGAACCGGATCAATATTGCCAATTTTTCGCTGGGGCGGCGCGATTCGGGGCCGCCGGAGGCCGTCGCCGTAATCGCCACCGACACGCTGGTACCCCAGCACGTACTGGATCAGCTGATGGCGAATCCGGCGATTAAGCTGGCCCGGTCGGTAGCTATTGCCTGATCAGATCTCGCAGCCGGGATGCTCGCAGCCGCAAGAGATTTCGGTGGTGTCTTTCGCCCCTTCGCAGTAGGAACTACAGTACTTCTCATCCTTCGCGACCAGACACATGCATGATTCGTGGGCACACTTCTTTTGTTCATCGGCCATGGCGTTTCACCTCGGAGGCATACTAGCACGTAAAAGGCCGTTGCCGTGGGTATCGCCCCGATTTATCAATGAAACAGCCGGATGCTAGAGTCGTTAGTGGAACAAACCTTGAACAACAGCCCTCACGCAGTAATTCCCGCGGGGAGCCGGGCCGCCGTATCCGGTGCGGCAGGTTTCATTGGTTCGCATCTTTGCGATCGTTTGCTGGCCGACGGGTGCGAAGTGATTGCCCTCGACAATCTGCTTACTGGGTCGTTGCGCAATATCGCGCACCTGGAAGGCAACAGGCGCTTTCACTTCCTTCTGCATGACGTGACAAGGCCGGTCGACGTCGCCGGTCCGGTGGATTTCGTTTTGCACCTGGCATCGCCCGCCAGTCCGAAAGATTACCTCGAGCATCCTATCGAAACGCTGGACGTCGGGTCGCTCGGGACGCGCCAGATGCTGGAATTGGCACAGCGAAATAACGCAAAATTTCTGTTGACGTCGACTTCCGAATCGTATGGAGATCCTTCGGTGCACCCGCAGGTGGAAACGTACTGGGGGAACGTGAATCCCGTGGGCCCGCGGTCCTGTTATGACGAGAGCAAACGGTTCGCCGAGGCGCTCACCATGGCTTACCACCGGGCGCGCGGCGTGCGCAGCAGCATTGCCCGGATCTTCAACACCTACGGACCGCGTATGAAACTCAACGATGGGCGCGTGGTGCCGGCGTTTATGGACCAAGCGCTGCGCGGCGAGCCCATTACGATCTTCGGGAATGGATCGCAGACGCGCAGCTTTTGTTACGTCAGCGATCTGGTGGATGGTTTGTGCCGGCTTCTTCTTTCCGAGGAGGCGATGCCGGTGAATATCGGCAATCCGCGAGAGATGACCATTCTTCAGTTTGCGGAGATTATTGCAGAGCTGACGGGCAGCAAGGCCGGCATCGTGCATCGCGATTTGCCGGAAGACGATCCGAAGCAGCGCCGTCCGGATATAGGCAAGGCCAGGCGGTTGCTGGGTTGGGAGCCGCAGGTCACGCTGGAGGAAGGGCTTCGTCATACGGTCGAATACTTTCGCCCGCTGGCGCTGAAGGCGTCGCCTGAAACACAGCCGGTTTAGCACCGCATGAAGAAGCTGTTGATGGAAGCTGCGATCGCCTTGGTAGTTTTGGCGATTGTGGTTTACGGCTTCGACTATGGCTCGGTGAAATGGCGTCAGCACGGCAACGTCAAAGTGTTCGGCGACATGCGGGTCGATCACCTCTACACGTCGACCAACAAGTGGAACGAAGTGGAATGGAGCCGAAGCAGCCCCACCACGGAACGCTGCCTCTATTCACTGCTTCCGCATTTTGGATATCCCCCGTGCTGGTATCTGAAGCGCCACCCCATCCAGATCACTAACACCGATTAATCGGCTTTTTACGTGTCGCCGATTACTCATTCAATGTGGGACAGGCGGAAGCGCGTCTCCGATTAGGATCGCAGGCGAATCCTGCAGCGAATTCAGGAATTGCCACGATTGATGCTTCGTCTGTGACAGTGCCGGCCAGCCGCGGGGCCACATAATGTAAGGCGCGTCGGCACGATCAGCTCGGGCGCGCCGCCGAGAAACTCCATCGAGCGGATTGGCCGCCGATCCAGTGCTCCAGTTCCGGCCACCGTATGCGTCACGGTCACCGTGACCCCGCTGGCGATCACGTAAGTCCAAGGCATCTGCCAGGATATCGGCCCTTCCACCGTCACGCTCGAATGCGCCGTAGGGGCTAAAACTCGATCACGTTCAGGTTCGGAATCATGCGAAAGTGCCGGAGATTCCGCGTACCGATCCCATAGCCCAGGTGAAGGGCGGTTACTCCGATGAGCAGGTCCTCGAACGGGATCGACAGCCCGGCCCGTTTCGCGTCGGCGTCGATTTTCGCCGCAAGCTGGCCCATCTCCTTTGTGAACGGTTCCACAGGAATGGCGAGGAAGCCGGTATCGAGGTACGCCCGCCGCTGCCGTGCCAGTGCCTGAGTATTGGCGCGATGCAGACCGTGTTCCAGTTCGATCACGGTAATCGACGAGATGACGACCTCGGTTTCTCCGTGCTTCTGTTCGAGTTCCAGCAACATAGCGCTGACCGGTTTGGCGCCACGCTCGGCGGCGATCAGAACGCCAGAGTCGAGGACTAACCCCATGCCGGCGGCTGGAAGGGCGCACGACGGAAATCGATGGCAGCATGCACGTCTCTGGCGAAATCCTGATCGGGAACCGGCGCGCAGCCCAACTCCTCTTCGTGCGCCTTCGCCAGATCGATGCACTCCGAGAGCTTCCGTCCCGGACCCGGCGTCGGCGTCTTGATGACAGCCACAGGGCGATGATCCTGCTCGACGATCACCTCATCGCCTTCCCCCACTCGCGCCAGCACGGCACGAGGGTCGCTGGCGAGCTCGGCTTCTGTAATACGGACCGTCATCCTGTCTTCGATCATAGCGCCTAGGACTCTCTTGCACCTACCCACATTCACCACCATCGTTCCCGAACTCCCGCCCACCGGAATCCGCTGACGGTAGATCTGATACTTGCCCGCGGGCATGAAATACCCCTTGACAACCATCACAAATTGCAATATCGTAATCACAGATTGCAATATGCGATTAGGTGAAAAAATTCGCTATCTGCGGGAGGTGGAGGGCGCACTGCGTGGCCTCGATCGCGCCATGACCCAGCAGGAGGTCGTGCGGGCCATCAAGAAAGACCTGAAAAAGCCGCTCTCGCAGTCGTATCTTTCGCAGATCGAAAGCGGCGCGCGGCCGCATCTGACCAACACCAGCCGCATGCTGCTCGCGAAGTTCTTCAAAGTCCACCCAGGCTATCTGGTGGACGATCCAGAGGGTTATTCGACCGAGCTGCTTTCCGACGTGGGCGCGCTCGAAGACAAGCTGGATCTGTGGCTGATTAGCGGCGCGGAGCGGTTTCGCAACGATCCGGAGGTTTGTGCGGCCTTGCTGGCGCTGGCCAAACATCCGGATTCGCGCCGGTGTCTGGTGGTGCTGAATCTGATTCTCGAAAATCCGGGGCTGGCGGACCGGCTGTTCGAAGTCCTGCGGCCAAAGGAAATTCTATGACGTGGGAGACGTTTTTTCTCGGCTGTTTCGCGTTTGGTTTCGTGCTGAGCCTGATTGCATTTGTGGCGGGATCCGCTCATCTGCATCTGCACATGCACCATGGGGCGCATATCGCCCACGGGCATGGCGCGGGGCACGGGGGCGGCGGAGTCTCGAAGTTCAACTTCGGAACCATCGCCGCGTTTCTCACATGGTTCGGCGGGGCCGGTTACGTTCTGAGCAGTTGGGGCCGGATTGGTCTGTTTCTGGTGCTGGTAATTGCGGCCATCACCGGAATCGCGGGCGCGGCGGTGATCTTTCTTTTCGCCGCCAAGGTGCTCGCTCCGGGCGACAAGGCGCTCGATCCGGAAGATTACCGGATGATCGGCGCGCTGGGCAAAGTTTCGAGCCCGGTGCGGGCCAACGGGACGGGCGAAATGATTTTTGTGCAACAAGGCCGGCGCGCGGGTGTGCCCATTCGCAGTGAAAATGGCCAGCCGATCGCGGCCGGTAAAGAAGTCGTGGTGACGCGCTACGAGCAGGGCATCGCCTATGTGCGCGAGTGGGATGAGATGACCGCCTGAGTGCGGCTAAAGAGGAGCTATGAATCCGATTCAGATTGTAATTGTCGTAGCGCTGATGTTCCTGATCGGCGTGTTTGCGCGGCTATTTCGCAAGGCCGGCCCGCATCAGGCGCTGATCGTCTATGGTTTTCGCGGCACGCGAGTGATCAAGGGCCGCGGCACGGTGATATTTCCCATGATGGAAAATTGCCGCGAATTGTCGCTCGAACTGATGTCGTTCGACGTCGCGCCCCAACAGGATCTCTACACCATGCAGGGTGTCGCGGTTACGGTGGAGGCGGTAGCGCAGATCAAGGTGAAGTCCGATCCGGAATCGATCCAGACGGCGGCGGAGCAGTTTCTGACTAAGTCGGATCAGAATCGCGAGGCGCTGATCCGCCTGGTGATGGAAGGACATTTGCGGGGCATTATCGGCCAGCTTACGGTGGAACAGATTGTAAAAGAGCCGGAGATGGTAGGCGATCGGATGCGCAATACATGCGCGGGAGACATGACCAAGATGGGCCTTGAGGTGATCTCATTCACCATCAAGGAAGTTCGCGATAAGAACGAATACATCGCCAACATGGGACGGCCCGATATCGCCCGCGTGAAGCGCGATGCCGACGTGGCGACCGCCGAAGCTGAACGCGACACAGCCATCAAACGCGCGCATGCCTTGCGCGAAGCAGCGATCTCAAAAGCGCAGGCGGATCAGGAGCGCGTGCTGGCGGAAACGTTGTCGCTGGCGAAGCAATCGGAAGCGCAGCGCGATCTGGATGTCAAGAAAGCCGAATTCCTGGAATCGGTGAAGCGGCAGCAGGCGCAGGCCGATAAGTCGTATGAGATCCAGACCAATGTCATGCAGCAGCAGGTAGTGGCCGAGCAGGTCAAGATCATGCAGATCGAGAAGGAGCATGAAATCCTCGTGCAGGACGCGGAAATTCAGCGGCGCGAACGCGAGTTGATCGCGACCGTGTTGAAGGGCGCGGAGATCGAACGGCGCCGCATCGAGACGCTGGCTTCGGCCGAAAAGCAGAGACAGATCTCGGTTGCCGAGGGTCAGGCGGCGGCGACGCGCATGCAGGGCGAAGCGGAAGCGGAAATAACTTTCAAGAAGGGCGATGCCGAGGCGCGCGCCATGAACGTGAAGGCGGAAGCCTATCAGGAATACAACCAGGCGGCGGTGATCGACAAGCTCATCAGCAGCATGCCGGAGATTGTGAGAGCGCTGGCGGCGCCGCTGCAGAACGTCGATAAGATCACCATCGTGTCGACGGGCGGGGATACGGCGGGGATGAATAAGCTGACCGGCGATCTGACCAAGATGGCGGCGCAGGTTCCGGCACTGTTCGAAACGCTGTCGGGAATGCAGATGTCGGAGTTATTTGCACGAGTCAAGGGCATTGGCGAAAAATCACCGAAGCCCGGGGAAGAAAGTAAGTCATAAGGGAGTACGAACATGGCACTACTGGAAAGAGTCGGCACGCTGCTGCGCGCCAATCTGAACGACATTATCGACCGGGCAGAAGAGCCCGAGAAGATGATTAAGCAAGTGATTCTGGATATGGAGAATCAGTTGATGCAGGTCAAGACGCAGGTGGCGATCAGTAT
>Ga0302320_10002958_pt1 | contig 39683 bp, 35 predicted proteins | sample Bog_T0_3_FD_202130 | JGI IMG/M metagenome (GOLD analysis project Ga0302320, IMG submission 202130) | Peat permafrost microbial communities from Stordalen Mire near Abisko, Sweden - Bog_T0_3 | ecosystem: Environmental > Terrestrial > Soil > Wetlands > Peat | place: Sweden: Abisko, Stordalen Mire... | reverse complement strand
ACCACCTTATGGGCGGCGATGGCGCGCAGGGTCGCCCCGAGCGAGGATGGCTTGGTTGTCGTCGCAATGGGAGTGTGCGTCATGACTGCGTGCCGGCGATCATATGGATGACGTTGTCGCGGGTGATGTCCGCGCCTGAGATTTCGCCGATCTTGCGGCGATCGCGAAGCACCGCGACCCGGTCGCTGACCGTGACCAACTCGTCGAGCTCGGAGGAGGCGACCAGCAGCGCCAGCCCCTGGCCGCTCAGCTTGCGAATCAGCGAAACGATTTCGGCGTGCGCGCCGACGTCGATGCCGCGCGTCGGCTCGTCGAGGATGAGCACGCGCGGACCGGAAACCAGCGACCGCGCCAGAAGAACCTTCTGCTGATTGCCGCCGGACAACTGTCCAACCGGCTTCTCGGCGTCGGGGGTGCTGATCGCCAGCGTCTTGATCATCTCGTCGGCGAGTTTTTCCTGCTCGTTGCGCGGCAGCAGCCGCAGCCAGCCGCGCTTCGACTGCAGCGCCATGACGATGTTTTCGCGGACGCTGAGCTCGCCGAACGCCCCCTCGGCCTTTCGGTCTTCTGGACAGAAAGCGATGCCGGCGCGGATGGAGCGGCTCGGCGAATGCCCGTTCATCGGCGCCCCGCCGATTTGAAGCTTGCCCGTGTCGGGCTTCAAAGCGCCGAAGACCAGCTTGGCGGTCTCGGTGCGTCCCGAACCCAGCAGGCCCGACAATCCGACGACCTCGCCGCTGCGCAGCTTCAGGTCGAACGGCTCCATCGTCAGCTTTCGGCCGAGGCCCTCGGCCTGCAGGATAACCGGCGCATCCACCGGCGGCCCCTCGCCGGCAAGGCGTAGCTCGGTCTGCTGCAGCTCGCGACCGATCATCAGCGAGATCAGCTTCAACGGCGGCATCTCGCCGATCGGCGCACTGCCGACCAGACGGCCGTTGCGCAGCACCGAGATGCGATCGGCGATCTGGTAGACTTGATCAATGAAGTGCGTAATGAACACGATCGCAATGCCGCGCGACTTGAGATCGCGGACAATTTGGAACAGCAGCGCCGTCTCGTTGGCGTCGAGGCTGGCGGTCGGCTCGTCGAGCACCAGAACGCGCGTGTCCTCCTCGAGGGCCCGCGCGATCGCGACCAGCTGCTGGATGGCGACCGAATAGGAATTCAGCGGCCGCTCGACGTCGATGTCGATGCTGAGCCGCTGCAGGCGCTTCTTGGCGACCTCGCGCGCCGAGCGCCACGAAATCAGACCGAATTTCGTCGGCTGTCGTCCGAGCGTCAGGTTCTTCGTCACCGACATGGTCGGCACGAGGTTGACTTCCTGATAGACGGTGCCGATGCCGAGCGTCCGCGCTTGGCCAGGCGTATTGATCTCGACCGACTGGCCGTCGAGGCGGATCTCGCCTTCGTCGCGACGCAGCGCGCCGGTCAAAACCTTGATCAGCGTCGACTTTCCGGCGCCGTTCTCGCCCATCAGGGCGTGAACTTCGCCTCCCAATAGCCGCAAGTCGGCCTTATCCAGCGCGCGAACGCCGGGGAACACCTTCGACACCCCGACCATCTCAATTCGCGCCGTCACAGCTTCCGCCACCTGCGCATCCCCCTATTGCGAGGCCGCAAAACCCCCGCACGCCGACCGCAACGCGGCTCCGCGCCCGGCGCTGTGGGCAGCGCCCCGCCGGACCGAAGTCCGGCGAGACGCCGCAGTTCTTGAGTTAAGCGTCGGCTCGCATCAGTTGCCGGCCGTCGCAGCCCTGTGCAGTTCGGACGGAATCTTGACCCACTTCGGCAGGTCTTTCTTGTCCTTCAGGTACTGGAGCATGACCGGGTAGATGTACTTGCCGATGGCCGAGCGGAGTTCGACCGAGGCGTTCGCGTCGCCAGCGGCCAGCGCTTCCTTCATCGCCGGAACGTAGTCGACCGACACCATCAGCACGTCGTGGCCGGGCTTCAGGCCGGCTTCCTTCATCGCCTGCATGGCGCCGAGCTGCATGTTGTCGTTGTGAGCGAACGACGCGCAGATGCCCTTCAGGTTGTCAGTCGACTTGATGAAGGCTTCCATGACCTTCTTGCCGCCGTCAGTCGTGAAGTCGCCAGACTGCGACTTGACGATCTTCATGTCCGGGAAATTCGCGGTGATGGCTTCGAAGCCCTTCTTGCGCTCGATCGCCGGAGCGGAACCGACGGTGCCTTGCTCTTCGACGATGTTGCACTGGCCCACGCTCGCCTGAGCGAGCCACGCGCCGGCGACGCGGCCTTCAAGGTTGAAGTCGGCCGAGATGCGGGTCACGTAGAGAGACTTGTCTTTGACGTCGACGTCGCGATCGGCGAGGAAAACCGGGATGCCGGCCTTTTTGGCCTCGTCGAGCACCTGGTCCCAACCGGTGGTGACGACCGGCGCAATGAGGATCGCGTCGACCTTCTGCGCGATGAAGGCGCGAACCGCCTTGAGCTGCTCTTCTTCCTTGCCCTGGGCGTCGGCGAACTTGAGGTCGATCCCTTCCTTCTTCGCCTCGTCCTGCATGTCCTTCGAGAACGCAGGACGCCAGTCGCCTTCGTCGCCAACCTGCGAGAAGCCGATCGTGACCGCCCAGGAGGGCGACCCCGCCAACAACAGCGCCGTGCCAACCGCCGCGCCGCTCAGCCATTTAATGAGATGCATACAACCCTCCCACCTCAAGCGTTCTCCCTCGGGCGCCCATCGCGTCCGGAGGACGCTTTCCCGCCTCGATCAGGGCGGACGGCGGATAAGTAATACAATATTACTGTAGCTGTAAAGCCTCCCTTTTCCCCCAACGCGCCCCGACGGGTGCGGCCCTACGCCGCATTCGGACAAAGCCCTGCTTTTCCTAGGGGGAGCGCGAGAACACGGCGCACGCGCACGCTCTTTTGAGGAGGCGTCGACGGGCTGGCGCGGCCGCTGCGGGCTCATCCTTCGCAACGCCCGTCGCAAGCGGTTTCGCGGCCGCCGGGCGCGGCATAGTCTGCGTGCGTGGCGGGCGAATCGATCGCGCGCCCGAGCGACGCCTTGCGAGTCCGGATAAGCGATGAATCGCGGCGCACCGAAGCGCCCGCCGGCGCGGGCGAACCAGCGTCCCGCCGCGACTTTCGCCGAGGCGCTGGAGCGGCGTCGCGCCGGCTGCGGGGTCGTGTCCCATCTGGTGACGTAGCTCAGCGGGAGCAAGCCGCTCGCGAAGCGCGCTTTCAATAGCGCCATAGCGAGCGAGCGGCGAGCGGTGGTCAGCGGCGACTCGTCGACAGGATCGGGTTGCGAAACACCAACGCAACCGAGGAACCACCGACGACCGACGAGATGATGGACCTTCCCGCGCTCGGTCGAGGCGGCCTATCGCGCGATGCGGCAACGGGGCGACACGCCCAGCGCGCCGCGGGCGCGCTGGGCGGCGCCGAAGGCGAGCGCCTCAGCGATCGCAGACCATTCGGCCGTTCGGCATGCGAACGGCGGGATGGCCGGTGTGTCGCAGGCACCACGCCTCGTTCTGGCCGCCCCAGACGCACCGTCCGGCCCAGTTGCGATGATAATTCGGACCGCAACCGCCCAATGCGAACGCGGGCGAAACCGCCGACGAAACCGCAGCGGAAAGGATAACGACCCCGAGTAGCTTAGCTGCAAGCTTGCTCATGAAAGGCTCCATATGGTTGGGACCCACGCACCGAGTTCGAGCGAACGATGAACCGAGACAGGCGCCATTGCTTTGCCTTCGGCGCATTTGCGCTCCGTCGGTTGGATTCGCCGCGCGATATTCGGGTCGCGCGGCCGGAACGGCGAATTAACGCGCTTCGGATTTTGAACCGAACCTGAACGGGGATCTCAGTAGCCCCGCATGCAGGAGTCGAAGCGGCTGCTGTAGTTGGCGCGCCAACCGGCGGTGCCGTTCGCCGCGCCGCCGACCGCGCCCGCGCCGGCGCCGATCGCCGCTCCGGTTCCGACCGCATGGCCGCCGCCGACCAGGGCGCCGACGCCGGCGCCGAGCAGTCCGCCGACCACCGCGCCGCCAACCGTGTTGCCGGTCGCCTGGCCGTTGGCGTATTCGCGCGCGACGCGGTCGCAATAGGCCCGACGCGACTGCGCGTCGGCGCTGGTCGCAAGCGCTCCGACGATGACAGCGCCGGCGAGAAACGCGGCGGCGCAGCGAGCGATGGACGTCATAATTTCACTCCGTGCCTGGTTGGCGAGCGCGCGGCCGCGGGACCGCGACGGCGTCCGCCGCCTTTAATAACATTGACGGCGGGTGTTGGAGAAGGCTTACGGGACGGTCGCCCCCGCCTCTAGCCAGCGGCGGCGATCTCGCTTATGGCCGCTTCTCCATGGCACCGGCAGTCCTCCTCACCCTCGGCGCCCGCGGTTCGCCGCTCGCCCTCGCCCAGGCGCGCGAGGCGCGACGCCGGCTCGCGCTCGCCCACGGCTGGGACGAGGCGCAAATCACGATCGCCGTCATCCGCACCAGCGGCGACGTCATCCAGGATCGACCGCTGGCCGAGGCTGGCGGCAAGGGATTGTTCACCAAGGAAATCGATTCCGCTCTGCTCGAGGGCCGCATCGACTTCGCCGTCCACTCGGCCAAGGACTTGCCGACCGTCCTGCCCGAAGGGATCGCGATCGCCGGCTTCCTGCCGCGCGAGGACCCGCGCGACGCGCTGATCTCGGCCATTGCCGACTCGATCGCCGGCCTGCCGCGCGGCGCGCGGCTCGGCGCGGCGTCGCTGCGCCGCCAGGCGCAGGCGCGCCGACTGCGCCCCGATCTGCGCGTCGAACTGCTGCGCGGCAATGTCGAAACGCGGCTGGCCAAGGCCGAAAGCGGCGCGATCGACGCGACGCTGCTGGCGATGGCCGGCCTCAAGCGGCTCGGCTTCGCCCATCGCGCGCGCGCGCCGCTCGACATCGAGACGTTCCTCCCCGCCGTCGGCCAGGGCGCGATCGCCTTCGCTGCGCGCGCGGCTGACAAGAGGACGCGCGACGTCCTGGCGGCGATCGATGATCCCGAGACGGCGACCGCGCTCGCCGCTGAACGCGCCTTCCTCGCCGAGCTGGACGGCTCGTGCCGCACGCCGATCGCCGGCCACGCGCGCCTCGAGGACGGCCGCCTGACGCTGCGCGGCGAGGTCCTGCGCGAGGACGGTTCGGAGAGCTTCGAGGCGCGCATCGCCGGCCCGCCCGCCGACGCCGCCCGGCTCGGCGCCGAGGCGGGCCGCGAGCTGCGCGGGCGGCTGCCGCCCGGCGCGCTCGTCGCCCAGAATTTGCGTTAGGACAAATTGTCGCGTCGCCTGGCCGCGGGGCTGGGGTTTCACGGCCGCCGCCGCAACGGGCAGGCGCTTTAGGAGTTCCTCGATTTCCTTGCGCTAAAGCAAGTCGCCGGGTCGCGCGTCCGTCCAGGTTGGCCCGAAACGCGCGGACGATCGAGCGAATCTTCGGCGGTCCGCAACCGATTGCCGCTCTTTACTCACCGGGCGCGCCCGGTTACGGCAGAGGGCGAGGAGCGACGCCGCTGGCGGGCGGACGCGACGAGGGACTGACGGCCGATGGACTACCAGCGTCGTTTTGTGGAAGCGATTGAGCGCCTCAAGCGCGAGGAACGGTACCGCACCTTCGCCGACCTCGAGCGCGACGCCGCCCGCTTCCCGCTCGCGCTGTGGCGCCCGCCGGGCGAAGAAGACTCGCCCCGCCAGGTCACGGTCTGGTGCTCGAACGACTACCTCGGCATGGGCGTCCACCCCGACGTCATCGGGGCGAGCGTCAATGCGGCGCGCGCCCTCGGCGCCGGCGCCGGCGGCACCCGCAACATTTCCGGCACCCACCACCCGATCGTCACGCTCGAGCGCGAGCTCGCCGATCTGCACGGCAAGGAGGCGGCGCTGGTCTTCACCTCCGGCTGGGTCTCCAATCTCGCCGGCATCTCGACGATCGCGCAATTGCTGCCCGACTGCCTCATCCTCTCCGACGCCCTCAACCACAATTCGATGATCGAGGGCGTCAAGCGCGCCGGCTGCGAGAAGAAGATCTGGCGCCACAACGACGCCGACCATCTCGAAGCGTTGCTCGCCGCCGAGCCGATCGCGCGCGCCAAGCTGATCGTGTTCGAGAGCCTCTATTCGATGGACGGCGACATCGCGCCGATCGCCAAGATCGCCGCGCTGGCGAAGAGATACGGCGCGATGTCCTATATCGACGAGGTCCACGCGGTCGGCATGTACGGCCCGCGCGGCGGCGGCGTCGCCGAGCGCGAAGGCTTGATGGGCGAACTCGACGTGATCGAGGGCACGCTGGCCAAGGGCTTCGGCGGGCTCGGCGGCTATATCGCCGGCTCGGCGGCGCTGATCGACGCGGTGCGCTCCTTCGCGCCGCAGTTCATCTTCACCTCGACCTTGCCGCCGAGCGTCGCCGCCGGCGCCGCCGCAGCGGTGCGCATTCTCAAGGCGTCGAACGCCGAACGCGACCGTCACCAGGCGATGGCGCAGATGGTCAAGCACGCGCTGCGCGCCGCCGGTCTGCCGGTGCTCGACAATCCCTCGCATATCGTGCCGGTGATGGTGCGCGACGCCGCCAAGTGCCGCGCCGCCAGCGAGCTTCTGCTGCGCCGCCACGACATCTACATCCAGCCGATCAACTACCCGACCGTCGCCGAGGGGACCGAGCGCCTGCGCATCACCCCGACGCCCCGCCACAACGAAGCGCAGGTCGCGGCGCTGGTCGAGGCCCTGGTCGACGTGTGGAAGACGCTCGAGCTGCCGTTCGAGGAAGCGAAGGTCGTGCCGATGCGCCGCCCCGGCGCCGAGGCCGCTCAATGCGCCTATCCGGAAATGAAGAAGGCGGCCGAATAGGCCGCCCTTGCGCCTGTGCGAGATTTCACGATAGAGCGGCGTCGCGCCGCTCTATTCATTTTCGGGTCGCGGCTGCCGAGGGACTCCATGACCGCCGCCTCGCCTCGCCCCGCGCCGACGAAGCCGCTCATCGCCGCCCTTGCGGGCGTCCGTCAGCCGGTTCCGCCGCTGTGGCTGATGCGCCAGGCCGGCCGCTACCTGCCCGAATACCGCGCCATCCGCGCCAAGGCGAAGTCGTTCCTCGACTTCTGCTACACGCCGACGCTGGCCACCGAGGCGACGCTGCAGCCGATCCGCCGTTTCGGCTTCGACGCGGCGATCTTGTTTTCGGACATCCTCGTCGCCCCCGACGCGCTCGGCCAATCCGTCTCGTTCGAGGAAGGCGAAGGGCCGCGGCTGAAGCCGATCGAGACCGCCGCCGACCTCGCGGCGTTGCGCGACGAAGCCGACTGGTCGCGGCTCGCGCCGGTGTTCGAGACCGTCGCGCGGGTGAAGGCGACCCTGCCCGACGCGGTCGCGCTGATCGGTTTTTGCGGCGCGCCGTGGACGGTGGCGAGCTACATGATCGCCGGCCGCGGCACGCCCGACCAGGCTCTGGCGCGGCTGTTCGCCTACAAGAATCCCGACCTCTTCGCCGCGCTGATCGACAAGCTGGTCGAGCTTTCGACCGCATACCTCGAGCGACAATTGCGCGCCGGCGCCGAAGCGGTTCAGATCTTCGATTCCTGGGCGGGCGTGCTGCCGCCGGTCGAGTTCGAGCGCTGGTGCGTCGCGCCGATCGCACGCATCGTCGCCAAGTTGCATGCCGCCCTGCCCGAGGCGCCGATCATCGCCTTTCCGCGCGGCGCGGCGACCCAGCTGGCGAAATTCGCCGACCTCGACGGCCTGGCGGCGATCGGCCTCGACACGGCGGCGGAACCGCGCGCCGCCGCCGCGGCGCTGCCCGCGCGGCTTGCGCTGCAAGGCAATCTCGATCCGCTGGCGCTGCTCGCCGGCGGGCGGGCGCTCGACGAGGGGATCGATCGGACGCTGCAAGGCTTCGCCGGCCGCGCGCATATTTTCAACCTCGGCCACGGCATCCTGCCGGAAACGCCGATCCCTCACGTCGAGCGTCTCGTCGCGCGCGTGCGCGCCGGCGGCTGAGCGACGAGGCGCGCGATGGACACGCTCGAGGATCGCCAGCGCGCCGCGCAGGCCTGGTTCGAGGCGCTGCAGCTTCGCCTCGTCGCGGCGATGGAGGCGCTCGAAGACGAATGCCCGCCGCACGCGCTCGCCACGACCCCGGGCCGCTTCGTCGTCGAGCCGTGGACCCGCTCCGATCGCTCGGGCGCGCCGGGCGGGGGCGGACGCACGGCGATGCTGCGCGGCCGCCTGTTCGAGAAGATGGGGGTCCACGTCTCGACCGTGTTCGGGACGTTTCCGCCAGAATTCGCCCGGCAGGTTCCCGGCGCCGACGGCGACGCGCGCTTCTGGGCGGCGGGCCTCTCGGTCATCGCCCATCCGTGGAATCCCAACGTCCCGACCGCGCATATGAACACGCGCTTCGTCGTCACCAGCAAGGCGTGGGTCGGCGGCGGCGCGGATCTCACGCCGATGCTCGATCGGCGCCGCCGCGCCGACGACGCCGACGCGCTTTTTTTCCACCAGGGCTTGCGCGCCGCTTGCGAGCGACACCCTGGCGTCGCTTCGCATGAGCGGTTCAAGGCGTGGTGCGACGAATATTTCTTCCTGCCCCATCGCGGCGAGCCGCGCGGGATCGGAGGAATTTTCTACGACGATCTCGCCGTCGCCGACTCGGCGGCTTTCGCCGCCGGCCTCGCCTTCAGCCGCGACGTCGGCGAGAGCTTCGTCGAGCTCTACGCCACGATCGTCCGTCGCAATCTCGCGTCGTCCTGGGGCGAGGCCGAGCGCGAGCAGCAGCTCGTTCGCCGCGGCCGCTACGTCGAGTTCAACCTGCTCTACGACCGCGGCACGATCTTCGGCCTGAAGACCGGCGGCAATGTCCCCGCGATCCTCTCGTCGATGCCGCCGCTGGCGCGCTGGCCTTGATGGCGGGTGGTCCGCCGCCCATATGCAGCGGGCCATCAGCCGAGACGAGGACCGCCATGACGACCAGCGACGCAAAGCAATCGGCAACGTTTTCCATTGGCGGCGCGCTGAAGGTGAACCGCCTCGGCTTCGGCGCGATGCGCATCACCGGCCGCGGAATCTGGGGCGAACCGGCCGATCGCGCGGAAGCGTTGCGGGTGCTCAAGCGCCTTCCCGAGCTCGGCGTCGACTTCGTCGACACCGCCGATTCCTACGGACCCGACGTCTCCGAGCTGCTCATTCGCGAGGCGCTGCATCCCTATCGCGGCATTGTGATCGCCACTAAGGGCGGCCTGACCCGCACCGGCCCCAATCTGTGGACGCCGGTCGGCCGGCCCGAATATCTCATCCAGCAGGCGATGAAGAGCCGCCGCAATCTCGGCGTCGAGACGATCGACCTGTGGCAGCTGCACCGCATCGACTCCAAGGTGCCACGCAAGGAGCAGTTCGACGCGATCCGCTCGCTGCTCGACGACAAGGTTATCCGCTTCGCCGGCTTGAGCGAGGTCTCGGTCGAGGAGATCGAAGCGGCCGCCAAGGTCTTCCCGGTGGCGACGGTGCAGAACCGCTACAACCTCGCCGAGCGCGAGAGCGAAGGCGTTCTGGATTACTGCGAGAAAAAGGGAATCGGTTTCATTCCGTGGTTCCCGCTCGCCGCCGGCCAGCTCGCGGGACCGGATTCGGCGCTCGCCGCGGCGGCGCGCGCCCATAAGGCGACGCCCGGCCAGATCGCGCTCGCCTGGCTGCTCCAGCGCAGCCCGGTCGTGCTGCCGATTCCCGGCACATCGAAGGTCGCCCACCTGGAGGAGAACGTCGCCGCGGCGGGCGTGAAGCTTTCCGTCGGCGAATTCGCCGCCATCGACAAGGCCGCGCGCGCCGCCTGAGCGGCGGGGGAACCCCTGGCGTCGCCGCGCGTTTCCTTCGCATTCGACGGACTTCTCTGACCTCGGCCTAACGCGGAGCTGCTAGGTCCGCTGGGGTCGGGCCGGGGGGCCCGTTTTTTCGTCCCGTAAGCGAACGGCAGGACGGCGCGTCGTCGTCCGGACAGATTTCGAGGGGGATTTCATGGGCCGCGATCCTTCCGCCATCTCGGGCTTCACCGTCATCGTCGCCGCCGCCGTCGCCGCTGCGATCGCCTACTGGATCCTCAGCGCCGATCAGGCGCCGACCGTGCCCTTCGCCATCGCCCAATACGTGCTGCTCGCCAGCGTGACGGTCGGCGGCCTCAATGGCTTCGCGAGATGCCGCACCCGCCGCTGAGCACGCCTTTCGTCGTCTAGCCCCGACAACTGTTCTCACCTAAACTATCCCCTCCTGGGAGGGGACGTTGGACGAGGTCGACTATCTCGTGCTGGGCGGCGGCTCGGCCGGTTCGGTCGTGGCGAGCCGGCTCAGCGAGGACGCGAGCGCAACGGTCGCGCTTTTCGAGGCGGGCGGCGCCGGCGACAGTTGGGTGGTGCGAACGCCGATCGCCGGCGTGCTGATGGCGCCGACACGGCTCAACAACTGGGCCTACGAGACCGTCCCGCAGGCGGGCCTCGGCGGGCGGCGCGGCTACCAGCCGCGCGGACGCGCGCTCGGCGGATCGTCGGCGATCAACGCGATGATCTACACGCGCGGCCATCCCGAGGACTACGACCGCTGGGCGGCGCGCGGCAATCCCGGCTGGTCCTACGCCGGCGTGCTGCCTTATTTCCGCAAGGCCGAGCACAACGAGGCGCTCGACGACGCCTATCACGGCCGCGGCGGGCCGCTGAACGTCGCCAATTCGCGCTCCGACAATCCGTTCCGTCAGCGCTTCCTCGCCGCCGCGCGCGAGGCGCAGTTCCCGCTCAACGACGATTTCAACGGCGCGCGCCAGGAGGGCCTCGGCCTCTACCAAGTCACCCAGATCGACGGCGAGCGCTGCAGCGCGGCGCGCGCCTATCTCGCGCCCCATCTCGGCGCGCGGCCGAACCTCAGCGTCGCGACGCGCGCCCGCGCGTTGCGGCTCGTCTTCGAGGGCAAGCGTGTGGTCGGCGCGGAAATCTTCCAGCGCGGCGTCAAGCGCGTCATACGCGCGCGGCGCGAAACGATCGTCGCGCTCGGCGCCTTCGGTTCGCCACAGCTCCTCATGCTGTCGGGTGTCGGCGACGCGGCGGCGCTGTCGGCGCTGGGGATCGCGCCGGTCGTCGAACTGCCCGGCGTCGGCGCCAATCTGCACGACCACCCCGACGTCGTGCTCGGCTACGCTTCCGCCTCGCGTGACCTGCTCGGCCTGTCGTTCGGCGCCCTCCCACAGCTCGCCTCGGCGATCGCGCGCTACCATCGCGAACGGCGCGGCATGGCGACGACCAATTTCGCCGAGGGCGGCGGCTTCCTCAAAACGCGGCCGGAACTCGCGCGGCCCGACGTGCAGCTCCATTTCGTCGTCGCGGTGGTCGAAGACCACGCACGAAAGCTCCGCTGGGGCCGCGGCATGACCTGCCACGTCTGCGCGCTGAGTCCGAAAAGCCGCGGAACGGTGAAGCTCGCGAGCGCCGACCCGTTCGCCGATCCGCTGATCGACCCCGCCTTCCTCGCCGAGGCGGAGGATGTCGAGACGCTGGTCGCGGGCGTCAAATTGACGCGGCTGCTGATGGAAGCGCCATCGCTCCGCGCGCACTGGACGCGTGAATTGTTCGGCGCCGCCGAGGCGAGGAGCGACGACGAAATCCGCGCCTTCCTGCGCCGCCGCGTCGACACCGTCTATCACCCGGTCGGAACCTGCGCGATGGGCCCCGACCCGAAGACAGCGGTCGTCGACGCGAGCTTGCGCGTCCACGGTCTCGAAGCCTTGCGCGTCGTCGACGCTTCCATCATGCCGCAAGTCGTCGCCGGCAACACCAACGCGCCGACGATCATGATCGCCGAGAAGGCGGCGGAGATGATCAGGGCGCGATAGCGGCGGGGCGCGCGCCAGGAAGGCGATCGACCTCAACCTCTCGGCCTGCGTCAATTGCCGCAAGCCGGCCATGGCGCTCGTCCAACCGGCTCACGTCAGAAAGTGATAAGAACGCCACACGCCATCGGGGAGGGGCCAATGAAATTCGGCATCTATTACTCGTACTGGGAACAGGAATGGAGCGCCGACTGTCTCAAGTACGTCGAGAAGGTCGCCAAGCTCGGCTTCGACGTCATCGAAATCGCCGCCCAGCATCTGAACGGTTACAGCGCGGCGCATATCGCCGAAGTCGCCCGTTCCGCTCGCGACAACGGAATCGCGATCACCGCCGGGCTGGGCCCGTCCCCCGAAAAGAACCTCTCTTCCGCTGATCCGGCGATCCGAAAGGCGGGGCGGGCGTTCTTCGAAGAGACGCTCGTCAATCTCAACAAACTCGATATTCACGTCATCGGCGGCGCCCTGTATTCGTACTGGCCGATCGATTATTCCAAGCCGGTCGACAAGGCGGGCGACCGCGCCAGAGGCTTGGAGGGCATCGCCAGCCTCGCCGACTTCGCCGCCAATCTCGGCGTCGATCTCTGCCTGGAAGTGCTCAACCGGTTCGAAAATCACGTCCTGAACACCGCTGAGGAAGGGGTCGCCTTCGTGCGCGAGGTCGGCAAGCCCAACGTCAAGGTGATGCTCGACACGTTCCATATGAACATCGAGGAGGACAGTTTCGGCCACGCGATCCGCGCGGCCGGCCCGCTGCTCGGCCACTTCCACACCGGCGAAGCCAACCGCCGCGTTCCCGGCAAAGGTCGGCTGCCTTGGCACGAAATCGGGACGGCGCTGCGCGAGATCGGCTACAGCGGCGCGGTGGTGATGGAGCCGTTCGTCAAGATGGGCGGGCGCGTCGGCTCCGACATCAAGGTCTGGCGCGATCTCAGCGACGAGGCCGACGAAGCGCAGATGGACGAAGCCGCGCGGCAAGCGTTGGCGTTCTCGCGATACGTGCTGGGGTGAGGCGAGCGACTGGAGCGAGTTGTCATTGAATAAATGCGGTTGCGGGCGTCATCGCGAGCAAAGCGAAGCGATCCAGACTAAGCCGCAGCCGCAGCCCCAAGGTCTGGATCGCTTCGCTTTGCTCGTGATGACGTCCGGGAAGGTTCGACTTGAACGCAGCGCGCTCCAGCCAGATGGCGCCGAGCGCCGGATCGCCGCAAATGCCTCGAAGCGCCCCGCTCCCCCGCCCTCACCCGTTCGGCAAATGGCTCGCCAGCGCTTCCAGCACCGCCATGCGCACCGCGACGCCCATTTCAACCTGCTCGCGGATCAGCGATTGCGCGCCGTCGGCGACGAGCGAGTCGATCTCGACGCCGCGGTTCATCGGCCCGGGATGCATGACCAGCGCGCCCGGCTTGGCGTAGGCGAGCTTTTCCTCGTCGAGGCCGAAATAGCGGAAATATTCCTTGGTCGACGGAACGAATGCGCCGCTCATCCGCTCGCGTTGGAGGCGCAGCATCATCACGATGTCGGCGTCCTTCAGTCCCGACTTCATGTCGCGAAAGACTTCGACGCCCATGTTCTCGATCCCCGCCGGCAGCAGGGTCGACGGGCCGACGACGCGCACATGCGCGCCGAGCGTGCCGAGCGCGATAATGTTGGAGCGGGCGACGCGCGAATGGAGAATGTCGCCGCAGATCGCCACTGTCAGCCCTTCGATGCGGCCGAGGTTGCGGCGGATCGTCAGCGCGTCGAGCAGCGCCTGGGTCGGGTGCTCGTGGGCGCCGTCGCCGGCGTTGATCACCGAACAATCGACCTTGCGCGCCAGCAGGTGCACCGCGCCGGCCTGGTTGTGGCGCACGACGATGATGTCGGGCCGCATGGCGTTGAGGGTGATCGCGGTGTCGATCAGCGTCTCGCCCTTCTTCACGCTCGAGGCGCCGACCGCCATGTTCATCACGTCCGCGCCGAGTCGTTTGCCGGCGATCTCGAACGACGACTGGGTTCGGGTCGAGGGTTCGTAGAACAGGTTGATCTGCGTGCGCCCGCGCAAAGTGGCGCGCTTCTTCTCGACCTGGCGCGAAATGCCGACGGCTTCCTCGGCGAGGTCGAGCAGCGAAACGATCTCGTCGCGGCTCAGGCCCTCGATCCCGAGCAGGTGGCGGCGGGCGAAGGCGGAAGGGACGGAAAGCGCGGGCATCCAGGTTGGCTATAGGTTTTCGCCCGCGCCAGAACAAGCCGGGCGCGCGCGTTTTCCACCTCGACTATAGAGATCGCCCCGCCGGAGGCGTCGCAAGCGGAACGGCCGCCCGGCTCGGGCCGTCTCAATTTGAGGGCGCTTCCGCGTAACGCGGCCTCGACCTCGCGCGTAGGACCGGCGACAGTGGCGACGCCGCGAAAAGGGGGCCTTCACATGAACAGCGAGGATTTCGACGACCTCGTCATCGGGGCCGGCCAGGCTGGGCCCGCCCTCGCCGCGAGGCTCGCGCAGGCCGGACGGCGCGTCGCGATCGTCGAGCGCCTGCATATGGGGGGAACCTGCGTCAACACCGGCTGCATGCCGACCAAGACGATGGTCGCGTCGGCCTATGCGGCCTATCTGGCGCGGGAGAGCGCGCGCTTCGGCGTCTCGACCGGCCCCGTCGGGGTCGATTGGGCGCAGGTCCGCGCGCGCAAGGACAAGGTCGTCGAGACCGCCCGCGCCAACATCGCCCATTGGATGGAGACGACGCCCGGCGTCACGGTCGTCCACGGCCACGCGCGGTTTGTCGACCCGCACGCGGTCGACGTCGAGGGGCGCCGGCTCGCCGGCGAGCGCATCTTCGTCAACGTCGGCGCGCGCGCCGCCGCGCCGCCGATCGCAGGGCTCGAGGCGATCCGCTCTCTCACCAACGACGACGTGATGGACCTCGACGAGGTCCCGCAACATCTGCTCGTCATCGGCGGCAGCTACATCGGCCTCGAATTCGCTCAGATTTATCGCCGGCTGGGCGCGGAAGTGACGGTGGTCGAGCTCGCCCCGGCGCTTCTGCCGCGCGAGGACGCCGACATTTCCGCGGCGATCGCCGAGATCCTCGGCGGCGAGGGCATTGCGCTGCACACCGCCGTCAGCGCGCTCGCTCTGGCGCCCGAAGGGCGCGGCGCGCATGCGACGTTCCGCGACGCCGAAGGGCGCGCCCGGGAGGTCGCCGCCAGCCACGTCCTGGTCGCCGCCGGGCGGAGGCCCAACACCGACGATCTCGCTCTCGAGGCGGCGGGGCTCGCCGCCGACGCGCGCGGCTTCATTCCGATCGACGACGGCTGCCGCACTGCGCAGCCGCACATCTATGCGCTCGGCGAGGTCAACGGCCGCGGCGCCTTCACCCACACCGCCTACAATGATTTCGAGATCGTCGCCGCCAACCTGCTCGACGGCGCCAATCGCAAGATCTCCGACCGCCAGCCCTGCTATGCGCTATTCATCGACCCGCCGCTCGGCCGCATCGGCCTGACCGAAGCGCAGGCGAAGGCCGCCGGCCACGAGGTGCTGGTCGGCGTGCGCGCGATGACGCGGGTCGGACGCGCGGTCGAGAGCGGCGAGACGCGCGGCCTGATGAAGGTCGTGCTCGATGCGGGCAGCCGCCGCCTGCTCGGCGCCGCATTGCTCGGCTATCGCGGCGACGAGGCGGTGCAGACCCTGCTCGCGCCGCTCTATCGCGGCTGGACGGACCGGGAGATCATGGCGGTCGTCGGCATTCACCCGACCGTGGCCGAACTGCTGCCCTACGCGATCGCCGACGCCAAGCCCGCCTGATCGCCGACGGCCCCGCGGCGTTGACGGGGCGGGGCGCCGAGCCTATATGCGCCGCGCCGCGCCGGAGAGGGCGGCCAAACCGCGCGGGCCGGACCGGCCGTCACCAAACCGCCCGGCTTTCGGCCGCGATTTGACACGCCGCGCCGCCTCAACCATTTTCCGCGCCCTGACCGGCCAAGCCGGCTCGGGCCCGATTCCAGCCCGAAAGCCTTCGTTCGCGAAGGCGCTCAAGGATTGCAAGGCATGAAGGTCGTCATCGTCGAGTCGCCGACCAAGGTCAAGACGATCGGCAAGTATCTCGGCAAGGATTACGACGTCTACGCTTCGTTCGGCCACGTGCGCGACCTCGCGGCCAAGGACGGCTCGGTCGACACCGAGCACGACTTCGCCATGCGCTGGGAAGTCGACGCCAAGGCGGCCAAGCGGCTGAACGAGATCGCCAATGCGGTGAAGGGCGCCGACCGCGTCATTCTCGCCACCGACCCCGACCGCGAAGGCGAGGCGATCTCCTGGCACGTCTACGAAATTCTCAAGGCCAAGAAGGTCCTCAAGGACAAGCGGGTCGACCGCGTGGTGTTCAACGCGGTCACCAAGGACGCGGTCGCCGCGGCGATGCGCAACCCGCGCGAGATCGACGAGGCTTTGGTCGACGCCTATCGCGCGCGCCGGGCGCTCGATTATCTCGTCGGCTTCAACCTCTCGCCGGTGCTGTGGCGCAAGCTGCCGGGCGCGCGCTCGGCCGGCCGGGTGCAGTCGGTGGCGCTGCGCATCGTCTGCGACCGCGAACTCGAGATCGAGCGCTTCGTCGCGCGCGAATATTGGTCGATCCTCGCCCATCTGAAAACCCAGGCCGGCGCGCCGTTCGCCGCGCGCCTCGTCGGCGCCGACGGCAGGAAGATCAACCGCCTCGACGTCGGCTCGGGCGCCGAAGCCGAGGCGTTCAAGGCGGCGCTCGAAAGCGCGCGCTTCGCCGTCGCGACGGTCGAATCGAAGCCGCAGAAGCGCCACCCCTACCCGCCCTTCACCACCTCGACGCTGCAGCAGGAGGCGAGCCGCAAGCTCGGCTTCGCCCCGGCGCGCACCATGCAGATCGCCCAGCGTCTCTATGAGGGCGTCGACCTCGGCGAAGGCGCCGCCGGCCTCATCACCTATATGCGCACCGACGGCGTCGATCTCGCGCCCGAGGCGGTCGCCGCTGCGCGCAAGGTGATCGCCAAGGATTTCGGCGACGCCTACGTGCCGGCCGCGCCGCGCCGCTACACGGTCAAGGCGAAGAACGCGCAGGAAGCCCACGAAGCGATCCGTCCGACCGACCAGCGGATCCACCCGCGCGACGTCGCCCGCCGTCTCGAGCCCGACCAGGCCAAGCTCTACGAGCTGATCTGGAACCGCACGCTCGCCTGCCAGATGGAGAGCGCCGAGCTCGAGCGCACCACCGTCGACATTCTCGCCGAGGCCGGCGCCCGCAAGATCGATTTCCGCGCCACCGGCCAGGTCGTGCGCTTTCCCGGCTTCCTGGCGCTCTACCAGGAAGGGCGCGACGACGAGGAGGACGAGGATTCGGCGCGCCTGCCGGCGATGGCCGAAGGCGAGGCGCTCGCCAGGGAGCGCATCGAGGCGACGCAGCACTTCACCGAGCCGCCGCCGCGTTACACCGAAGCGACGCTGGTCAAGCGGATGGAGGAGCTCGGCATCGGCCGCCCGTCGACCTATGCCTCGACGCTTGCCGTTCTGCGCGACCGCGACTACGTGCGGATCGAGAAGAAGCGGCTGATCCCCGAGGACAAGGGCCGGCTGGTCACGGCCTTCCTCGAGGCGTTCTTCGCCAAATATGTCGGCTACGACTTCACTGCCGATCTCGAGGAGAAGCTCGACCAGGTCTCCAACAGCGAGATCGACTGGCGGGCGGTGCTGCGCGACTTCTGGGTCGATTTCTCCCAGGCGCTCGGCGGCACCAAGGATCTGCGCACCAGCCAGGTGCTCGACAGCCTCAACGAAATGCTTGGGCCCCACATCTTCCCCGCCCGCGCCGACGGCGGCGACGCGCGCCTCTGCCCGCTGTGCGGCAAGGGGCAATTGTCGCTCAAGCTCGGCAAGTTCGGCGCCTTCATCGGCTGCTCCAACTATCCTGAATGCCGCTTCACCCGCGTGCTGTCGCCGACCGGCCAGGACGGCGCCGAGGGCGAGCGGCCGGGCGTCAAAGTCCTCGGCGTCGACCCGGCGAGCGGCGAAGAGGTGACGCTGCGTTCGGGCCGCTTCGGCGATTACGTGCAGCTCGGCGAGGGTGAGAAGCCGAAGCGCTGCTCGCTGCCGCGCGGCCTCGCGCCCGACGACGTGACGCTGGAAAATGCGGTTGCGCTGTTGTCGCTGCCGCGCGAAGTCGCGCGCCATCCGACCGACGGCGAACCGATCCTCGCCGGCGTCGGCCGCTACGGCGCCTATGTCCAGCACGCCAAGACCTACGCCAATCTCGGCCGCGACGACGATGTGCTGGCGATCGGCGCCAATCGCGCCATCGATCTGATCGTCGCCAAGGAAAGCGGCGCGAGCAGCCGCTTCGGCGGCGATTCCGGCCGCGCGCTGGGCGACCATCCGACGCTCGGCGGGCCGGTTTCGGTGCGCCGCGGCCGCTTCGGCGTCTATATCAATCACGGCAAGATCAACGCGACGCTGCCGCGCGGAACCGACCCCGGTTCGGTGACGATGGAAGAGGCGCTGGCGACCCTCGCCGCCAAGGCCTCCGGCGGCGCCGGCGGACGCGCGATTGGCGAACACCCCGACGGCGGGCCGATCACGCTGCGCGCCGGCCGCTTCGGCGCTTACGTCAATTGGGGCAAGGTCAACGCGACCATCCCCAAGTCGACGCCGCCGGATTCGGTTACGCTCGCCGAGGCGCTCGAACTTCTCGCCGAGCGCGAGGGACGGCCGGTCCGAAAGGGCAAGGCGCCGGCGAAAAAACCCGCCGCCAAGACCAAGAAACTCGCGGCGCCGCCGAAGGGCGCCGCTAGAACTGCGCCGGCCGCCAAGCCCGCAGCCAAGAAGGCGCCGGCGAAGAAACCGACAGCAAAGACGGCCGCGGCGAAAAAGACGGCGGCGAGAACCAAGCGCAGCGCGTAATTCGGTCAATTCTCTGCGAGTAGGAGATCAAAGACCTGTCTGGCGTGTGACAGTCGCCTGTCGTAGGGTCGCCCAGCGGGATCGCGGCGGAAGCCACGGGAAGAGAACGCGAAAACGGGAGTCGCGAAATGCCCCAATCGAGCGCGGCCTCGGCGCAGGCTCAGACGCGCACCGAGGCGGCCTACAGCCGTTGGGCGCCGATCTACGACCTGATCTTCGACCTGCCCTTCCATCCCGGGCGGCTGGCGGCGTCGCGCGCCGCCGCTGCGGCGGCGGGGGCGGATGGCGCGATACTGGTCGTCGGCGTCGGCACCGGCCTCGAACTCGAACTGCTGCCCGCCGACCTGCGCGTCACCGGCGTCGACATCAGCGCCGCGATGCTCGACATCGCTCGCGAGCGAGTCGCCCGCAAAGGCCTCAGGCAGGTCAAGGGCCTGCATGTCATGGACGCCGGCGCGATGGACTTTGCCGACGGCCAATTCGACGTCGCCCTGGCGCCCTATGTGATGAGCGTCGTCCCCAATCCGGCGCGGGTCCTGAGCGAGACCTGGCGCGTGATCCGGCCGGGCGGGCGGATCGTGGTGATGAACCATTTCGCCGCCGCCGGTGGGCTGCGCGCCGCGATCGAGGCGGCAATGGAAAAGGTCGCCTGGTGGCTCGGCTGGCACCCGAAGTTTCCCTATGCGGCGGTCGGCGACTGGATCGCCGCCCAGCCGGACGCCGAGCTGATCGAGCGGCGCGAGCTGTCGCCGCTCAGCCTCTTCACCCTGCTAGTGATCGGCAAGCGCGCCCCGGCGCCGTGACCCCTGACGGCGCCGCTTGACCGCGTCGCTTGTAAGGGCGGGCCGCCGATCGTAGATAGGCGCGAGGGAGCGCTTCTCTCCCCAATCTCCAGAACCCAGCCATTGCCAGCCAAGAGACCGCCCAGGACCGCCGCGCGCCCCAAACAGCGTTCGCGAACAGCGCCCGTCGCCGGCGCGCTTCCCTCGCGAGAAGAGGTCATCGCCTTCATCGCCAATGGCGGCGCCGCGCCCGGCCGAACATCGACGCGCGTCACCAAACGCGATGTCGCGCGCGCCTTTAGCGTCAAGGGCGAGGACAAGGGCGCGCTGAAGGCGTTGCTGAAGGACCTCGAAACCGAAGGCGCGATCGTACGCGGCCGCAAGGTGCTGGCGCGCCAGGGCGCCCTGCCGGCGATGGTCGTCGCCGAGATCGTCGAACGCGACCGCGACGGCGAGCTGATCGCCCGCCCGGTCGAGTGGGACGGCCCCGGCGAGGCGCCGCGCATTCTCGTGCGTAGGCCGCGCCTGCGGCGCGAATCCGCCCCTGCCCCCGGCGTCGGCGTGCGCGCGCTGGTGCGCGTCGACCTCGACCCCGACGCCGGGCCGCGCGATCCCGCTTACAACGGCCGCGTCGTCAAGCTGCTCGAGCGCGCGCGCGGGCGCACGCTCGGCGTCTATCGTGAGCTCGAAAACGGCGCCGGCCGCGCGCTGCCGGTCGAGAAGCGCGGCGCCGCCCGCGAGTTCTTCATCCCCAAAGGCCTCAGCGACGGCGCACAGGAAGGGGAACTCGTCGCGCTGGAACTGCTGCGCGAAGGGCGCTTCGGCGCTCCGGCGGCGCGCGTCGTCGAACGGCTTGGCTCGGTCGCCTCCGAGCGTGCAATCAGCCTGATCGCGCTCGCCGCCCACAACATCCCGCATGTCTTTCCGCAGGCCGCGCTCGCCGAGGCCGAAGCGGCGCGGCCGGCGACGATGGCAGATCGCGAAGACTGGCGCGCGCTGCCGCTGGTGACGATCGACCCGCCCGACGCCAAGGACCACGACGACGCGGTCCACGCCACGCCCGACGCCGACCCCGCCAATCCAGGTGGCTTCGTCCTCACCGTCGCCATCGCCGACGTCGCCTATTACGTCCGTGCCGGCTCGACGCTCGACCGCGAGGCGGAAGCGCGCGGCAATTCGGTCTATTTCCCCGACCGCGTCGTGCCGATGCTGCCCGAGCGCATCTCCAACGACCTCTGCTCGCTCAAGGCCAACGAAGATCGCCCGGCACTCGCAGTGCAGATGATTCTCGGCTCCGATGGCCGCAAGCGCCGCCACACCTTCCATCGCGTGATGATGCGTTCGGCGGCCAAGCTCTCCTACGAACAGGCGCAGGCGGCAATCGACGGACACGGCGACGAGACGACCGAGCCGCTGCTGAAGACCGCGCTCGAGCCGCTCTACGCCGCCCATCGCGCGATCAAGCTCGAACGCGCCGAGCGCGATCCGCTCGACCTCGACTTGCCCGAGCGCAAGCTCATCCTCGATTCCGAGGGCAAGCTCGTCGGCGTGCGCTGGCCGGAGCGGCTGGAGGCGCACCGGCTGATCGAGGAATTCATGATCCTCGCCAACGTCGCCGCCGCCGAAACGCTAGAGGCGGCGCAGTCGCCCTTGATCTACCGCGCCCATGACGCGCCGAGCCCGGAAAAGGTCGGCGAGCTCAGCAATTTTCTCGCCACCCTCGGCGTCAAGTTCGCCAAGGGCGAGCGCATGCGGGCCGCCCATTTCAACCGCGTGCTGTCGAAAATGAAGGGCGAGCCGGCCGAGGCTTTGGTCAATGAGGTCGTGCTGCGCGCCCAGTCGCAGGCTGAGTACACGAACGAGAATTATGGCCACTTCGGCCTCAACCTGCGCCGCTACGCCCATTTCACCTCGCCGATCCGCCGCTACGCCGACCTGATCGTCCATCGCGCGCTCGTTCGCGCACTGCGGCTCGGGGCCGGCGGGCTCGAAGAGACGAGCGCCAAAGCGCTCGCCGCCGTCGCCGAGCGCATCTCGGCGGCCGAGCGCCGGGCGATGGCGGCCGAGCGCGAGACGATGGACCGGCTGATCGCCGCGCATATGGCCGATCAGGTCGGCGCGCGCTTCGTCGCGCGCATCGCCGGCGTGACGCGCGTCGGCCTGTTCGTGCGCCTGCGCGACAACGGCGCCGACGGCTTCATTCCCGCCGGCAGCCTCGGCGCCGACTATTACCGCTTTGAAGAGGCGAGCCGCGCCTTGGTCGGCTCGCGCAGCGGCGAGACTTTCCGCCTCGGCGACACGGTCGAGGTTCGCCTGGTCGAAGCCGCGCCCTTCGCCGGCGCGCTGCGCTTCGAGATGTTGTCAGAGGGGGGCAAGCGCAGCCCACGCGCAAAGAAGGAATGGCGCCGATGACCGAGGCTGAATCGACGCTCCCCGCGCCGGAGCGCCCGCTCGGCCTGGCGGTGCGGCGCGGCCTCGCCGGCCGCTGCCCGCGTTGCGGCGAAGGGCGACTGTTCCGCGCCTATCTAAAGGTCAACGACGCCTGCCCCGCCTGTGGCGAGGATTTCACCTCGCAACGCGCCGACGACGCCCCGGCCTACATCACGATCCTGATCGTCGGCCATTTCGTCGTCGCCGGCGTCGTCGCCGCCGAGGACATCTGGCCGGACTCGCCGGTGCTGGTCGACGCCTTCGTCTGGGCCGCGCTCGCCGCCGCGCTCAGCATGGCGATCCTGCCGAGGGTCAAGGGCGCGCTGATCGGCTACCAGTGGGCGGTGCGCATGCACGGCTTCGGCGACCCCGAACGGGAGCGCGCGTGATCGCGGCGCCCGCAACGTTGAGGCCGCGCGACGCGGCGACGCTGATCCTGGTCGATCGCTTGAGCGGCCGTGCGCATGTCCTGCTCGGCAAGCGCCATCCTGGCCACGCGTTCATGCCCAACAAATACGTCTTTCCCGGCGGCTCGCTCGATCCCGCCGACCGCCGCATGAGCGTCGCTGCGCCGCTCGACCCGCTGGTCGAAGCAAAGCTGATGGCGAAGACGCGCCGCCCCTCGCCCGGCCTGGCGCGGGCGCTGGCGCTGGCGGCGATCCGCGAAACCTTCGAGGAGACCGGCCTCGCGGTCGGCGTCGCCGCCGACGGCGGGCAGAGTCGAGCGCCCGAGGGCGCATGGACGCGCTTCGCCGCGACCGGCGCCTTGCCGGCGCTCGACTGCCTCGACCTCGTCGCACGCGCGATCACGCCGCCCGGACGGCCGCGCCGATACGACGCGCGCTTCTTTGTCGCCGACGCGTCGTCGATCGCCTTTCGCGTCGGGGGCGTCGTCCACGACGAAGCCGAACTGGTCGAACTGATCTGGACGCCGCTCGACGAGGCGTTGCGCCTCGATCTGCCGCGGATCACCCGCGCGGTGCTCGACGACCTCGCCGCGGCGACGCAAGCGGGCATGGATCGCGCGCGGCCGCGGCCGTTCTACCGCCAGTTGCGCCACCGGGATTGGCGCGGCGAATTGTGACCTCAGGCGGCGGCGCGCTTGCCCTTCGGCGGCGCGAGCTTGCCGGCGAGCGCCGTCAACGCGGCGCGATAGGCCTGCGCGCTGCGCGGGCTGCGGCCAAAGCGCGCCAAGGCGATTTCGTAAAGCTCGGCGAGAACGCAGGCGTCGGCTTCAACCGCGCAGCCAACGTCGAGCTTGGCGGCGGCGAGCGCGGCGACGAGGTCGGCGCGGAGTTGGTCGAAACGCGCCGTTTCGCCGGCGATCAGCGCCTGCCATTGGCGCACGTGACAATGCGCCAGCAACCGGGCCTGCGGCGCTTCGAGCCGCAATCCATAGCATTCGCGCAGGCAGTCGAAGACGACGGGTTCACTCCATTCGCGCAGGCCGGCCAGAGCCTCGTCGACGTCGGACTTCGACAACGCATTCTTCCTCTTGAGACGGGGCGCTTCGCTCGCGCCCAAACGCGCGGGGGACGCGGCGCTTCACGACGGCGGCGGCATCCTAGGCACGACCCAAACTGCGTGCAACAGACATCACCCAACGTAATCCGATTGTGATGACGCCAAGCTGACGACGCGCTTCCTTCACGTGAACGCATCGCGCGCGACCAGTCGTTCGGCAAGCTCGTACAGCGCCAGACGATAGCTCGACGCTTGCCGTCCCGATCGCTGGAAGCGCGCCGCGACGATGTCGAGCAACTCCGCCATCGTCTGCGCGTCGCCGCGGCCGAGGCACGCGACTTCGAGGCCGCCACGCGTGACCGCGACGATCAGCTGGGCTCGCAAGCCTTCGTAATTCTTTTCGTCTCCGGCGATCAACGCCCGCCAGACGCGACAATGAAGACGCGCGAGGCCGATCGATTCGGCGCCGGCGCCGAGCCGCCGCTGGTAGGCGTCGCGCAGGCGGTCGTAGATCACCGGCTCGGCCCATTCGAGCAGCCCGCGGCGAGCCTCCGCAGAGTCCGCAGTTCGCAACGGCGTCCCCCATCGCGGCGAGGCCAGACGCGACGCGACTCAACCCTGGGTTGAAATTAGGCTCGCCCGCCCCGCGGCGCAATGCCGCAAGCCCGCGCCGCCGCTGCGTCAGGCGCGGGCAGCGAACTCCTCGGGCCGCGATTCGCGCGCCAGCGCGTCGAGCACGGCGTTGATCATGCCGCTCTCTTCTGGACCGTAGAAGGCGTTGGCGAGATCGACGTATTCGGCGATCACCACGCGCCCCGGCACGTCCGGCCGCCCTTTCAGTTCGTAATAGGCGGCGCGCAGAATTGCGCGCATCAGCGCTTCGACGCGCTTCAGCGGCCATCCCTCGGCGAGCGCGTCGTCGAGGCGGCGGTCGATCGCGAACTGATCCTTCTGCACGCCGGAGACGATGTCGCGGAAGAACGCGACTTCGGCCGGATTGTATTGATCGCCCTCGACTTCGCGGCCGATCCAATGGGCCTCGAACTCGGCCAGAATGTCGGCGAGGCCCTTGTCGGCGACTTCCATCTCGTAGAGCGCCTGCGCGGCGGCGAGACGAGCGGCGGCGCGGCGATCGGCCTTGCTCATCGCGGCGCGCCGCCGCGTTTGAGCGCGGCGAGCGTCAGCGCCGCGCGCGCCGCGTCGCCGCCCTTGTCGCCGCTTCTCAGATCGGCGCGCTCTTCGGCCTGTTCGAGCGTTTCGACGGTGAGGACGCCATTGCCGAGCGCCAGCCGGCGGGAAACCGCCAGGTCCATCAGCGCGCGCGCCGACTCGCCGGCGACGATCTCGAAATGATAGGTCTCGCCGCGAATGACGCAGCCCAGCGCAATCGCACCGTCGTAAGGGCGCCCGTCGGCGCTTGCCAGTTCGAGCGCGATCGCCAGGCCGGCTGGAATCTCCAGCGCGCCGGTCACGCGCACCACGTCAAACGTCGCGCCGGCCGCTTCGAACGCCGCCTTCGCCCCCTCGAACAACAGCACGGCGACGGACTCGTAGTACCGCGCTTCGACGATGAGAAAACGCGCCCCCGGCAAACGGGGCGCGGCGGAATGGGCGCGCAGCGGTTCGGCCATCGGTTCCTGCTCGAAGTTGGAGGCCCTGCCATAGAGGGGACCGGCGTTGGAGGCAAGGCGGGGCGAGCGCCCCTCTAGCCGCCGACCAGCCGCATCGCCGAACGCACGGCGAAAGCGGCCATCAGCGCGCCGGTGGCGAGATCGACGCCGAAGGTCCACCAGCGGCGGGATTCGCCGGAACTGGCGCGCCGGCCAAGCAGCGTGACCGAGCTCGCCCAGATGATCCCCCAGCTCAGCGCGCCGGCGAGCACCGCCGCCGCCATCGTCAGCAGTTCGGCGAGGCGGTAGCCCGACATCTCCGGCCGCCCGATCGCCGCGAGCCAGAAGGCGACATTCCACGGGCTGGTCAACGCCATCCCTGCGCCGAGCAGGAAGCCGGCGCGGCGCGAGTCGAAGCGCGGCGGCTCGGCGGCGGACACGCGCGGCGCCTTCAGCGCGCGCCAGGCGCCGCGCAGGAAGACGAGGCTCAGCGCGATAAGCAGCGCGACGCTGACGAAACCCATGATCGAGCGCGCCAGCGGCGCAACAAAAAGGACGCCGACGCCGAGCGAAACCAGAATCGCCCACAAGCCGTCGCCGGAGCAGGCGCCGAGCAGCAGCGAGAATCCCGCCCAGAAGCCGGCGGCCAAGCAGCGGCGCGCGCTCTCGGCGTTGATCGGCCCTGGCGGCCAAGCGACCGACCAGCCAAGCAGGAAACCTGTGGCGAGAAGCGGCAGAAGCGGAGCGTCCATCGCCGGGGAGGCGCCACACCGAGCGGTTGTGGTCAAGCCCCGGCGCTTGCGTTTTTCCCTGAATTGGCCGAGAGGCGATGCGCCGAATACGACCAAACGGAAGAGAAGATGCCGATTTTCGCCTATCGCTGCCGCGCCTGCGGCCAGGAATTCCAGACCCTGGTGATGTCCGGCGAGACGCCGGTCTGCAAGGCCTGCGAGAGCCAGGACCTCGAGCGGCAATTGTCGCTGATCGCCGCGCCGGCCAAGGGCGGCGACAGCGCGCCAGCGTTCGCCGCCTGCGGCGCGCCGATGGGCGCGTGTTGCGGCGGCGGGTCCTGCCAAGCCCTCGCCGACGCCTGAAGTGCCTAGTTGAGGGATTGGAATTTCGCCTTCAACGCCGCCACGACATTGGGCGGCGCGAATGGAGAGACGTCGCCACCCATCTCGGCGATCTGCCGCACCAGGGTCGCCGTGATCGGCCTCACCGGCGAAGAGGCCGGCAGGAAGACGGTGCGGATCTCCGGCGCCATCGCCCGGTTCATGCCCGACATCTGCATCTCGAAATCGAAGTCGGTCGAATCGCGCAGGCCGCGCACGATGAGCGTCGCCCCGGCGGCGCGCGCCGCCTCGATCGCCAAGCCGGAGAAGGCGACGACGTCGAGCGCGCAACCCGTTCCGGCGAGCGCCGGGCGGGCAGCGTCGAGGATCAGCGACAACCGCTCCTCGACGGAGAACAGCGCCGCCTTGCTGGGATTGCTGCCGACGCCGACCGTCAGCTTGTCGCAAAAAGCCGCGGCGCCGACGATGACGTCGAGATGGCCGTTGGTGATCGGGTCGAACGACCCCGAATAGAAAGCGGAGCGCGGCATGGCTTAAGCGTTAGCCCGCCCTCGGTCGGTCGGCAAGAGGCGGCTCGCGGGACCGCCCGCGACGGCTAGTCCCCCGCTTCGCTCGGCTCTTCGTCTTCGCCGTCGGGCTCGTTGATGCGCTCGACTGAGACGACGCGCTCCTGCTCGGCGGTGTCGAAGACGATGACGCCCTGGGTGGCGCGGCCGGCTACGCGAATGCCGCCGACCGGCACGCGGATGAGCTGGCCGCCGTCGGTCACCAGCATGATCTCGTCGCCCTCCTCGACCGGGAACGAGGCGACGAGGCTGCCATTGCGTTGGTTGACCGCCATCGCGACGATGCCCTTGCCGCCGCGTCCGGTCGACCGGTATTCGAACGACGAGGTGCGCTTGCCGAAGCCGTTCTCGGAGACGGTGAGGATCGTCTGCTCGGCCGCCGACATCTGCGCGTAGCGCTCGGGCGACAGCGCGGCGTCGCCATTCGTCTCCGCTTCGCCGTCACCCTCGGCCTCGCCGCCGTTCGGCTCCTCGCCGATCTCGCCCGCCATCGCGCGACGCATCTTCAGATAGCCGAGGCGCTCCTCGCTGGTCGCGTCGAACGGCCTGAGGATCGCCAGCGAGATCACGCTGTCGCCATCGGCGAGGCTGACGCCGCGCACGCCCATCGAGTCGCGGCTCTTGAACACGCGCACGTCGTCGACTGCGAAGCGGATGCACTGGCCCTTGGCCGTCGTCAGCAGCACGTCGTCCTTCTCCGAACAGATCTGCACGTCGACGATGTTCTCGCCCTCGTCGAGCTTCATCGCAATCTTGCCGGCGCGATTGACCTGGGCGAAGTCCGACAGCTTGTTGCGCCTGACCGTACCGCGGGTGGTGGCGAACATGACGTCGAGCGATTCCCAGCTCGCCTCGTCCTCTGGCAGCGGCATGATGGTTGTGATGCGTTCGCCCTGCTCGATCGGCAGCAGATTGACTAGCGCCTTGCCGCGCGACTGCGGCGCGGACAGCGGCAGCCGCCAAACCTTCTCCTTGTAGACCTGGCCCTTCGAGGAGAAATAGAGCACCGGCTGGTGGGTCGAAGCGACGAACAGGCGGGCGACGAAATCCTCTTCGCGCGTCGCCATGCCGGAGCGCCCCTTGCCGCCGCGCCGTTGCGCGCGATAGGTCGACAGCGGCACCCGCTTGATGTAGCCGCCGTGGCTCACCAGCACGACCATGTCCTCGCGCTGGATGAGGTCCTCGTCCTCCATGTCGGCTTCACTGTCGAGGATCTCGGTGCGGCGCGGATCGACGAAGGCGGTTCGGATCGTCGTCAGCTCGTCGCGAATGATGCCGATCAGCCGCGCGCGCGAACCGAGAATGTCGAGATAGTCGGCGATCTCGACGGCGAGCTTGTTCAGCGCCTCAGCGATCTCGTCGCGGCCGAGCGCCGTCAGGCGCGCGAGCCGCAAGTCGAGAATGGCGCGCGCCTGGACGTCGGAGAGACGCATCGTGCCGTCCTCCGCCAGGGCGTGTCGGGGATCGGCGATCAGCGCGATCAAGGGCGCCATGTCGTGCGCCGGCCAGGCGCGCTCCATCAGGGCCATTCGCGCCGTCGCCTGGTCGGGCGAGGTGCGGATGAGGCGGATGACTTCTTCGATGTTGGCGACCGCGATCGCCAGGCCGACCTGGACATGGGCGCCGTCGCGCGCCTTGGTCAGCAGATGCTTGGTGCGCCGCGTCACCACGTCCTCGCGGAAGTCGAGGAAGGCGACGAGCATGTCCTTCAGCGTCAGCATCTCCGGCCGACCGCCGTTCAGCGCGATCATGTTGGCGCCGAAGCTCGACTGCATCGCCGTAAAACGCCACAACTGGTTGAGCACCACGTCGGCGACCGCGTCGCGCTTGAGCTCGATGACGATGCGCATGCCGTCGCGGTCGGATTCGTCGCGCAGATCGGCGATGCCGTCGATCTTCTTTTCGCGCACCAGCTCGGCGATTCGCTCAATCAGCGCCGCCTTGTTGACCTGGTAGGGGATCTCGGCGACAATCAGCGCCTCGCGGTCCTTGCGCAGCTCCTCGACCGCGACCTTCGCCCGCATGATGATTGAGCCGCGCCCGGTGGAATAGGCGGAGCGGATGCCGGCGCGACCGAGGATGGCGCCGCCGGTGGGGAAATCCGGGCCGGGAATCAACTCCATCAGCTCTTCGACGCCGATGTCGGGCTTGTCCATCAGCGCCAGCAGCCCGTCGATCGTCTCGCCGAGATTGTGCGGCGGAATGTTGGTCGCCATGCCGACCGCGATGCCGCCGGCGCCGTTGACCAGCAGGTTCGGGAAGCGGGCCGGCAGTACGGTCGGCTCCAGCAGCTTCTCGTCGTAGTTGGGGCGGAAATCGACGGTTTCCTTGTCGAGATCGTCGAGCATGGTCATCGCGATCTTTTCGAGCCGCGCCTCGGTGTAGCGCGAGGCCGCCGGCGGGTCGCCGTCGACCGAGCCGAAATTGCCCTGCCCGTCGACCAGCAGCGCGCGCATCGAAAAGTCCTGCGCCATGCGCACCATCGCTTCGTAGACCGCGATGTCGCCGTGCGGATGGAAGCGGCCGGTGGTGTCGCCGGTGGTGCGCGCCGACTTGTTGTAGGGGCGGTCGGGCGTGAAATTCTGGTCGTACATCGAATAGAGGATGCGCCGATGCACCGGCTTCAGCCCATCGCGGACGTCAGGCAGCGCACGGCTGACGATCACGCTCATCGCGTAATCGAGATAGCTGCGCTTCATTTCGTCGAGGATCGAGACGGGCTTGATGTCGGCTGGGCCGCCGGGGGCTGGCCGCTGGTCAATGGGGTCGTTCAATGCGGGGAATCCTGACGCGAATCTTGATGCCAGCTTGTAGCTGATTCCGCGCGCCGCCGCCACCTTTCCAGGGTCCTCTGACGGGGGAAAATTCCCGTTTGGCGTCAGATTGTTACGGGCTCGTCCAGACGCCGCGAAGCGGCCGCGCTTGACGCGCGCTCGGCGATGCCGTCTCTCGCGCTTTCCCGGGGGGGCTTGGCGATGGCGCTCGAATTTCTCAAGACGGCGCTCGTCACGCTGCTGGTGACGCTCGATCCGCCCGGCCTGGCGCCGCTGTTCATCGGCCTGACGCTCGGCATGACCAAGACGGCAAAACGCGAAGTCGCGCTGCGCGCCAGCATCATCGCCTTCGCCATTCTCGCCGCCTTCGCGCTCGGCGGGCGGTTCGTGCTCGAGGCGCTCGGCGTGACCATCCCCGCCTTCCGCATCGCCGGCGGGCTGCTGCTGTTCTACATCGCCTTCGACATGGTGTTCGCGCTCAAGGCGGCGCGCCGCGGCGAGATCGTCACCGACGCGATGGCGATCGACCACATCCGCAACGTCGCCGCCTTTCCGCTAGCGATCCCGCTGATGGCCGGGCCGGGCTCGATCACCGCGACGATGCTGCTCGCCGACCGGGCGAGTGGCGACTGGCTCACCCTCGTCGGGTTGCTGGCGATCATCGCGGCGGCGCTGGCGGCGGCATACCTCGCCTGTCTCGCCGCCGAGCGCCTCTCCGGCCTACTCGGCACGACCGGCAACATTGTAGCGACCCGTATGCTCGGCGTGGTGCTGGCGGCGCTGGCGGTGCAGTTCGCCATCGACGGCGCCGCCCAGGCTTGGCGCTCGGGCCTGGCGCCGATGTAACGGCGCCGCCAACGCGTGCCTAACTCGGCGGCGCGATCTACTTTTCAGCCATACGGGTCGAACGCGCGCACGGCGCCGACATCGCCGCGCAATCGTTGCTGGTCAACCTCGAGAATCTCGCCGCGTCGCGCTACGATCACGCGCAGACGGCGCGCGGCTTCATCATCATTCGCACCGAGCGCGACTCCAAACTCTGCGGTATAGCGACCAAACCGTTCGCCGACACGCTGGCCAGCACGCGCGAGGAAGCAATCGCCTGGCCGGCCGACGCGGTCGCCGACGCAGAAGTTCCGCGACGCGTTGCAGAATGGACCGATCGTCACGACGAAAGCGTTGGTCGAAGTCTGTCGCCGCCGTCACAAGGCAGGCGCCACGTCGACGGAATAGTCTTGACCTTCCCAAGTCCGAGCGTCCAGCCAGAGGAAAGTGAACTGGACGCTTTCCCCGGCGGTCAGGGCCGCGACCGGCAAATGGACGACATGCACGCCGAGGCCTGTGTCCGACGTCTCAACGTCGCGGACGTCCTGCCAATTGTTGACGCCCCAATGGACCCTCGCGGGCGCTTTGAGCGCGACGATCAGTTGATGGCCCTCGGTCAGGCGTCGCAGGCGCACGTTCGGCCCCCAGATCGCGTAGTCGAGTTGAGGCCGGGCGCCGCGATAGCGAGCCCAGGTCGCGGCGGGACGATCCACCGGGCGGCCCAGCGCGCGCCCGTAGCAGAGTTTTACGAACTCGCTGTGCGCCCACACCAGCGGCATCGCCGAGCCGCTCGGCCTGCCCGGCTCGAGAGCATATTCGGGGATCGCGCCGGCGTCCCACACCTGCTCGGGGATCAGCCCCAGCGAACTGCTCATCGCCATCATTGCTTCGAGATAGGGCGACACGTCCTCGCCGGCGGACAGCGCATAATGCCCGCGCTCGCCGGTCAGCAACGGCCAGCCGCGGCCTCGACCTTCGCCGTCAAACGCGCTTCCGTCGTCGTGTTCGCCGTAACCGTCGTCGTTGTAACGATGCCATACCGGGCCGCTCGGGGTCTCTACCTTCAGCAAGCCGTCGACGACCTTCAGACTGTCGCGGACATGACGATCGTCTGCGGCCCGAAGTCCGTAGCGCACGAGTTGCAGGAAGTCGGTCGCCACCTGCGCACTGGCCGGCAAGTCGGGATCGGCAGCCAGATTCTTGATCGGCACCCATTCGGCGACCGCCTGCCGATGGTTGAACACGTCGACCGGCACAGTCCTGATATAATAGCCGCCAACGCCGAATTTTCGCGCGAGCGGCGTGCCGGTGACGAAAGTCCAGAGCTCCAGACGCGAATTCCAGAAGTCGGCCATTCTCAGTGCGAAATCTCTGGCCTCGCCTTCGAGAAATGCGCTCGCTTCGACGAGCCCGGCGATTGCGACGACCAACGTGAAAATGTTAATGCCGGCGTCCTCCTCCCAACGATCCTGCTGAGTCGAAGGGCCTTCGCGCAGAATAAAGCCCGCCGCGCGCTTGATCGCCTCGGCGACAGGAATGCCATCGAGTTGGTCCCTCTCCTGCAGGGCGGACACGAGCAGGATCGGAAACGCAGCCTCGTCGAGTTGCACGCCCTGCCAGAATGCGGCGCCGCCGAGCCATTGGTTCTGGGACCAATGACCGTCCTCCTGCTGCGTGGCGAGCAAATAGCGCAGCGTGTCGCGTGCGTCGTCATATGCGCCCAGCGCCACCAAGGCGCCCGCGGTTTCGACCAGATCGCGAGACCAGACCAGGTGATAGCCGCCGCGGCTTTGACTGCTGTCGCCCCAGGGAACCGACAGGCTCGCAACCGCCGCGCCGCAATAGGTTCGATCCTGGTGAACCTTCAGCACGGTGGCCGACAGAGCGAGCGCGCGATCGATATCCTCGTGCAAGTCGGGGCGAGAACTGGCGGAGAGCCAGTTCGCCCAGGTCTGGCGTTGTTCGTCCCACACGACATCGAAATCTTCCATCAAGCTTGAAGCCGCAAGCGTCGCCGCCGCCTCCTTGCTGGTGCCGAAGCCCAGCGCCAGGACGGCCCGCGTCGGAAGCTCGCCCATCAGCGCCACTGCGCCGGGGCCGGCGACGTCGAAGCGCCACGTCATTCGTCCGTTGCGATGGAAGTCCTGCCAACCGTCGCTCGCTTCTTCGCAGCCGACCGAAGCCGCGCCCCATGCGTCCGCGCCCTTTTCGTCGACCGCAAGCAGCGCCAGGCCGAAGGGGCCCTGTTCCGCCCACAGCGCGGTCCTGCCGTTGTAGCTCGCAACCGACGCGACGTTGTTCGCCGCATCGCCGCCCAGGCGCGCCGACAACAGCGCATACGGCCGCAGCGAAGCGTCGCCCTCCAGCCGAAAGCGCAGAAGTAAGACGTCTCGACGCTGCGAAGGACAGACCTGCAAGGTGAAGACGAAGCGGGGATGACGATGGACGATCTCGACGGCCGGTACACCTGGGCTGGCCAGGCTCACGCTGTAGGAACCGAGCCTGCGCAGTTCGACCCAGAAGCCTTTGTCGTCGGCGATGATGAAACCCAGGTCCTTGATCTGAGGAATATCGATCCGCGGGTAGAAGACCTCGGTGACGACGCCCTCGGCGATCGTGAACCACAGCCGCGACGAGCCGAGGCTCGAGCCCACCATGTCCTTGCGAGCGCTCGCCCAAGTCGGATGCGAAAACGTCGCCGAGGGCGCAACCTGAGGCTCTCGCTTGGCCGGAACCATGGAGTAGAAGGGGTTCATCGCCGCCTCGAATGTGGGAACGTCAATCGCCTTGGCTCGGTGGCCAAGCTAGGTCGCGGCTTTAGAATGGCGGACAACGCCCAGCGCGAACCCGCCGAGCAAGACGGACACGAGACTACCAAGAGAGAACGCCGTGGAATAGTCGACGCCGCTCAGCCCTCTGAGAGGGCCGACACCGAAAGCGGCGATTCCGTAGCCGACCTGATAGAAGGCGATCAATTCACCCGACAGGGTCGCCGCCCGAGCCGGAAACTCGGTTCCGCCGAGGCTGATGCTGAGCGGCAGGAAGCCGGAGCATGCGAGCCCCGCCGCGCCGAATGCGAGCGTCCCGCCGAGCGGGCCGTCGGCATGCGCGACGAACTGGAAAGCCGTGGCGAGGGCGAGCGGCAGCGCCACATAGATCCATTTCGCGGCGAGCCATCGCCCTGACGCGGCGAGGCCGACACGGCCGAGCGTGACCATGAGCCAGAATGCGGTCAGCGCGTAAGACGCGTCCGCAGCCGGCACAGAACGCTGCGTGGCGAGATAGAGCGTCGCCCAATTGCCGCAGAGCGTTTCGACAACGCCGTAGAGCAGCACTGCGGCGCCATAGAGCCAGAACCTCCTGGGAAGGCCGCCGCGGACGACGACCGGCGCGGCCGCCGGCCCCAAGGCCGACTTCGACGCGGCGACAGACCATAACAGGACGGCCGCGAAGATCGCCGTCAGCAGCGGCAGCGCCCACCAGACTCCCAGGCCGGCAAATAGCGCCACCAACGCCGGCGCGAGCGCCGTGCCCGCCCCGAGCAAAGCATTGAGCGTCAACACCGCGGCGTCGGGCCGGTCCGGGGCAAGCCGCTCGACCAACGTGTTCAACGTCGTCACGGTGGCGCCGAAGCCGAAGCCGAGTGCCCCGGTTGCGCAGCACAGCATCGGGAAGGCCGCCGAGCCGCCGATCAGAAGCGCGCTCGCGGCGAGCAGCGACATGGCGAGCAGGTCGGCGCCGAGGCCGAGCAACAGCAGGCCGCGCATGCCCGACCGCCGCGCCAGCCAAGGCCCGACGGCGGAAGCGAAGATGGCGAGCGCGACCTGCGGAACGAACATCGCGCCATATTGCGCGCCGGACAAATGGAAGCCGGTCGGGCTGGCGAAGATGGCGCTCGCGGCGGGAAAGGTCACCAGCGCCAAGCCCTGCATCGCGCCGCAGAGGTACAGCAGGCGCAGAGTCGATCGGCCGGCTGCCGGCGACGTGGGGGCCGGGCCGCTCAACCGAGACGCTGCAGCAAGTGATCGCCGACGCGCAACGCATTGGCGATGGCGGTGAGAGAGGGATTCACAGCGCCGATGCTGACGAAGAAACTGGTGTCGACGACGTAGAGATTGTCGAGTTCGTGCGCCTTGCAGTTCCGGTCGAGAACGGAAGTGCGGGGATCGTCGCCGAAGCGGCAGGTGCCCGCCTGATGCGCGCAACCCGCCAAAGCGATGTCGTTGTGCATATAGAGGTTGCGCGCCACCAGATGCTGCGATTGCAATCCGATCTCGCCGAGCATGCTGCGGAGCTTGTCGTAGAGCTTCTGCATGGGGACTTGGTTGTTCGGTCGATAGGCAAGCGTGATGCGGCCGTCGCGATCGACGGCGATCCGATTGTCGGGCTCAGGCAGATCCTCGGTCGTCAGCCAGAAATCGACGGCGTGGCGCGCGATCTCGTCCAGGGCGCGATCCGGCGCCAGGGCGGTCAACAGAGGCTTCTCGGCCCTGTACATTCCGCCCAGCGTTTTGCCGATCATCTGGATGTTGCCCATCGGATAGGGGAAGCCATCCATCCCGAAATAGAAGTCGTTCAGCGCCAGGGTCTTCTGAAACATCGTGTCGTTGGGCGTCAGCGACAGCGCCAGCACCGCCTGGCTGTTGTGAAACATGTAGTTCCGTCCGACCTGATCCGAGCCGTTGGCGAGCCCGTTCGAATGCCGGTCGTTCGCCGAGCGCAACAACAGAGCGGCTGAATTGGCGGCGCCGCAGGAAACGACGACGGCGTCGGCGGAAAAGGTCTGCGGCGCTCCATCGACTTCGGCGACGACCCCGACGACAGCCGTGCCTGCCGCGTTGGTCTCGAGCTTCAGCGCCCGCGCGTTGCGCAGCAGCGTGACGTTTGGCCGCTCCAGCGCCGGGCGGACAGCGACGACTTCGGCGTCCGACTTGGCGTGCATCAGGCAGGGGAAGCCGTCGCAGGTCTGGCACCGGATGCAACGGCTGTAAGCCCTGTTCTGTTCGTTCATCATGACGGCGGACGGCGCAGCGAACGGGCGATAGCCGGCGGCGGTAAGATCATTGAACAGCTTTTCGATGCGCGGTTCGTGCGACACCGGCGGCGCTGGATACTGCAAGCTCGACGGCGGCTCGGTCGGGTCGACCCCATGCTGGCCATGGACGTGATAAAGCTGCTCGGCTTGGCTGTAATAGGGCTCCATCTCGTCGTAGCCGAGCGGCCAGGCCGGCGAGACGCCGTCGTAGTGCCGCATCTCGCTGAAATCCTCCTTGCGCAGCCGATAGAGCGCCGCGCCGAACACTTTCGTGGCGCCGCCGACGAAATAATGAACCTGCGGCTGGAACCCCTTGCCGTCGGGCAGGAACCAGGTGTCGGGCGACACATAGCGATTGGCGCCAAACACGTCCTCGACGCTCCAGTTGCGCGCCTCGCGCGGCAACCAGTCGCCGCGCTCGAGGATCAGGATCTTCTTGCCCGACGGCGCCAGACGAAGCGCGAGCGTGCCGCCGCCGGCGCCGCTGCCGATGACGATGACGTCATAACGGTCGGCCATCGCGCTACAGCCCTGGACTGCTCTGCATGATCCCGCCGTCGGCGAAAATCGTCGTCGCGGTCAGGTAGCTCGCGCCGTCGCCGGCGAGAAACACGACGACGTTGGCGATTTCCTCTGGCTGGGCCAGGCGGCCGAGCGGGATCGCGGCGTTCAGCTTCGCCAGCAGCGCCGGGTCTTTCATGGTGGCGGCGTTGATCGGGGTCGCGACGGCGCCCGGTCCAACGCCGACGACGCAAATGCCGTGCGGCGCGAGTTCGACGCCGGCGGTCCGCGTCAGCATCCGCATACCGCCCTTGGACAGGCAATAGGGAGCGTTGCCCGGCATCGGCCAGTCCTCGTGCACCGAGGTGATGTTGATGATTCGGCCGCCGCCGCCTTGCTTGATCATCTGTTTCGCCGCGAGCTGGGTTCCGAAGAACGCGCTCTTGAGATTGATCGACAGCACCTTCTCATATTGCTCTTCCGTAGTGTCGAGCACCGAGGTGCGCGTCTCGACGCCAGCGTTGTTGACCATGACGTCGACATTCCCGAACTGGCTCACGGCTGCGTCGATCAGCGTCTGCAATTGATCCAAGCGGCTGACGTCGGCGTCGATGCCGATCGCGCGCTCGCCCAGGGCGACGATCTCCTGCTCCAACGCATCGGTCGCCGCCGGGTCGGAGACGTAGTCGATGACGATATTGGCGCCGGCCCTGGCCAGCCCGAGAGCGATCGCCTTGCCGATGCCGCTATTTCCGCCGGTGACGATGGCGACCTTATTTTGCAGGGGCATGATGCGTCTCTCGGCTGGATCAGGATCGACAATCGGACGACTTCACCGGAGGGAATACCTTCTCCCCTCCCCGCGGCGTCGTCGAAGCTTCTGACAGTTTGAACCCCTCGGCAGCGTCCAATTTCCGTTTTGATTCTTGTTCGGAGCGGCTTATTTCGCCGCCGACATATTGTTCGGCGCGGAGCCCGAACGCCTAACGCCTCACTATGTCACGAATTCTACCGAAGAGGACGTCCATCGTCGCCCATTTGGCGAGGATGCGCCTGCCTGAGGCAGCGAATGAGCTGCCCACTGCGCTCGCCGCGTAGTCGACCAAAAGAGAGGACCTTCGGCCCCAGGCGCTTATCCAAAGCTGCATCTGCCGGCTGGCGCCCGCTCGGGCCAGGCGCGCCGGAATCTTCTCTCTGAGCGACGCGCCCATCGCGTTGGCGATCGCAGAAGTCCGCCTCGCGTCCATTGCAGCCGGTCCCAGGCAATGCGCCAGTTCCCTGGAGCGGACAGCCCGCCAGCATTGCGATTCCGAAACCGTAGGCGTCCGTCGTCCGCCACTATTTGTGGCGCCGTGACAGAAAGCGTGGCCACCGACGCAAATCCTGGCCCGATGACAGGAAAGCTGTCCATCGCGTTCAAGAGGCGGCCGCTCCCCACGTTCGATTTGCCCTCATCCGCATGCTTCGAAAACCACCGTCCCGCGCCAACGCGACTCCGTTGATACAAGGCGCTCCTCGCCACTCCGCTCGGCGAGAGCGGGCCCGTGAGGTGGAGTATTAGCGCCGAGGCGACGATCAACCCGCAGGCGAAGAAGATCCTCTGGACGATCGCTCGGCCGACAGGATCGGCGCGGCCGACTTACAACTGAAAACGCACCACTGCTGTCTGGTGAGCCGGCATCCTGACATTCGCTTGGAGGTGGGCGCCGGGACCTGTCAGGGCTTCACGAACCGATAGGCGAAGCGATCGGTCTCGCCCTTGATCGAGGGATCGAACACCTTGATCGAGTGCGAATCGTCCTTTTTCGCGAGCAGGGAGCTCTCCGCCTCCAGTGCGAAGCCGGCCGCCTCCACCTCCTCGCGAACGGACGCAGGCTCAATCCGATGCAGCGACTGGGCGTCGCTCGTGGCCGCCCCGGCGGCGGCGGCGTGGTCTACGATGACGTAGGACCCACCGGGCTTCAGCCGGTCGTAGACGGCTCGATTGAATTGGGCCGCCGTCGCGCCTCTGGCCTGGATGAGAGCGGTGTGGAGATCGTGGTAGAACAGGTGCAGCCACAGCACATCCGCTGGCTGCGTGACTTCCGTCATCGCCACGAGGTCCGCCGAGACGACTTCGACGTTCTCTCGGCCCGGCTCCTTCGCAAGCGTCCGCACGCGGCCGACCGGATCGTTCTTGAAGTTGGCGACTTCGGCCGGCACGAAGCTGTAGACCCGTCCTTGGGGTCCCACGATGTCGGAGAAGAGACGGGTCCAGTCGCCGTCGCCTGGGTAAACGTCGATGACGGTGGAGCCCGCATCGACTCGTGCGAACCGGATCAACTCGGACAGCTTGGATTGATCGTACATCGGGATCTCCGTTACGGTTTGGCATTCGACGAGCGCGCGGCCTGCGAGGGGGCGATCGACGGCTGATCGCCGTCTACCCCCGACCCGATGGCCGCAAATGTCGGCGCTACGCGGGCCCGGACGCGTCGATCTGCGAGGCCCGGGCCAGTGCTTGCGTGTCGACGTACTCCCGGATGTTGGTCAGTCTGCCGTCACGGACCGTGATGGCGAAGATCCAGTCGTCCTCGAACGTCTTTTTCGTAGCTTTGATCTTTCCCCTCGCGAAGCCGACGACGAAGACCCGGTTTCCTTGCGCCACGAACTCCCGGGGTTCCGTGGACGTTTCTATCGACTTGGATGCCGTCTCCAGCAAATTCGCCAGTCCGGCGTGTCCGTGACGCGTTCCAGCCAGCGGCCAGTCCTTGCCCGGAATGATCCACTCGATGTCTTCGGCGACCAGCGCCAGCAGAGCCTCGCTGTCGCCGCGGCCGATCGCGGCGAAGAAATCCTTCACGGTCTGTACGTTCTTCTCAATGCTCATGGGAAGTTCTCCATTTCGCACGGATCGGTTAGCGCTCGCTCCGATGCCGCGTTTTCTTACCGAACGATCCGGCGGACGAAGTGCAATTCAACAGCGGATAGAGGGCCGCCGAGCTGTTGCATGGCGCCGCCGTCCGCGAGAGAGCCGAGATCGAGCGCGACCAAGCCAGTCGAATCGATAAGTTCGACCACGAGCGCCTTGGCATCGCGATCGTCTCCTGACACGAACAGTACGGTCTTCGGCTTCTGTGGCGAGAAATCCTGTATCCACGCCATCGGCATATTACTGATTGACTTCACCAGCCTGGCCCCGGGCGCCATTGCGGCGACTGTCTCGCTCGACGTGCGGCCCTCCAACGCGGCAACCGATCTCGCTACGCCGGCAGCGCTGACGTCCGGTTTCTCGTCCATGTGGGCGTTCGTCCCGTCGACGAGTATGCGGCCGCGCCAGTCAATTCCCTTGAGCGCCTCGGGCGCATCCGCCCAATTCGTGGCGAGAATCACCACATCGCATCCCGCAGCTTCCTGCTTGGATCCTGCGCTGGCGGCCGGACCCAGATCGGCGACGAGCCCCGCCAACGCCTCCGGCCCCCGCGAGCTGGACAGGACGACCTCGTGGCCGGCGCCGATCAAGTGACGACCGATGGTCGTAGCCATGCGACCAGCGCCGATGAACCCAACTCTCATGACCGTTTCTCCCCGATCAAACGATGACTCAAGCAGCCGCGGCGGATCGCGGCGAGGAAGTCCTGCACGGTCTGGATGTTCTTCTCAGTGCTCATGGGAATGTCTCCATTTCGCATGGATCGGATCGCGCTCGATCCGATCCATGCATCATGCCCCTGCCGGCGGACGCGTCGTGTTCATCAGTCGAACTTGACCAGGTCCTTAAAGATCAGATGACCCCAGCTGTTGCCGCGCGCCTGCACGAGCAGTCCGCCTTCAGAAAGCCCGCCAAGTTTGATCGGCGCGAAACCAAGCTTCTCTGCAAGCGCGCCAATCTCCTCTG
>Ga0302320_10002957_pt1 | contig 39733 bp, 39 predicted proteins | sample Bog_T0_3_FD_202130 | JGI IMG/M metagenome (GOLD analysis project Ga0302320, IMG submission 202130) | Peat permafrost microbial communities from Stordalen Mire near Abisko, Sweden - Bog_T0_3 | ecosystem: Environmental > Terrestrial > Soil > Wetlands > Peat | place: Sweden: Abisko, Stordalen Mire... | reverse complement strand
GCCATAAAAGCTTCTCCCTGTTCGGAAAATCACCGAATGGGAATATGGGCGCCCTCCCGCCCCGAGGGAATCCCCCCTATAGGTGCGGTTCTACGGAATCGATCGTCTAGTCGCCGTCGCTGGGGTCGTTTGGCTGCAGAGCGCGACGCACGAAATCGATCAGTACGCCGGCGTCGTCGCGCGCCAGGAAGCGGCCTAGCCCGACGATCGAGGCCCCGCCGAGGAGCATGATGAACGGCACGCGCGCGGCCCCCGCGCCCGAGGGAAGCATTTTGACGAACACCGACGCGACGACGATGAACCAGAAGCCCAATAATCTAGCGACAAAGGGATGAAGCCCAACGCGGCATGTAACGCGGGAGCCCGATGTTTCGTCGGCGATCTTCGCCGTGAGTCGGGTTTGGAATGCGTTGCGGTACTTGATCGGAAGTTCGATACAAAATCCGGTCTCGGTCATTCGACCCTTCACCAGATTGTTCGTCGTGTACGGAGAGCCGAACCTCTCACGCATGCGCGTCAGACATTCCGCGCGGGAGTAGGGGGAAACGAATTCGACCAGCGACACCCGCCCGCCCTCCTCATGCCGACGCGCCGCGGTTCGCGAAGACCCCAGCTACTTCCCTTCCATGATTTCCTTCCCGGCGCGCGCGGTCAACTCCTCGATCTTGCGGTGAATCCGATGCGCCGACAGGTCCGGCTTGGCCTTCGCCAACGCCTCGCCGAGTTGGCGCGCCAGCGCTTGGTCGTCGGCCTGTCCGACCTGCGCTTCAACGAGGTCCCGGGCGTAGGCCGCGGCGGCGGGGCCCGCGAGGCCGAGTTGTTCGGCGGCCCATTGGCCGAGGAGCTTGTTGCGCCGCGCGAGGGTCTTGAACTTCAACGCTTCGCCGACGGCGTGGGCGGTTTCGAAGCCTTCCTCGCGTTTTTCAAAAGCGTCCATGAGGCCCTCCACGCCTGCCGAAAACTTTCCTTCGGCGCCATTATCCTCATACACTTGGACCGTCGCGCCGCGCTTCTCAAGCCCCATGCGACGAAAGCGCGATCTTCTCTGAAGAGGCTTCTGGATGATGGTCAATTGCGCGCATCGTAACTGGATCGGTTGGGCTTTCGCGATTGGCCTTTGCGCCTCCGCCGTGTCGGCCGGCGCCGAAACCCTATATCGCCGCGGCGCCGCGGGCGAACCCGCCACGCTCGATCCGCAGCAGACCGCGACGGTCGTCGAGGCCGACGTCGTCTACGATCTGTTCGAGGGCCTGCTGACCTATGACGCGAGCGGCGCGCTGATCCCCGGCGTCGCGACATCCTGGAGCGCGAGCGCGAATGGGCTCAGCTATGTCTTTCATCTGCGCGACGCGAAATGGTCGAACGGCGAGCCGATCCTCGCCTCCGACTTCGTCTATTCGTTCCGCCGCCTGCTCAACCCCGCCACGGGCGCGCAATACGCCAATCTGTTCTATGTCCTGAAGAACGGCGAGGCGCTCAACAAAGGCGCGGCCAAGCCCGACGACCTCGGCGTGAAGGCGCTCGACGCCAGGACGCTCGAAATCGATCTGGAGCGGCCGACGCCCTACATCCTCGGCCTGCTCGCGCATCAGACGGCGGTTCCCGTCAATCCCGGCAACGTCGAGACATTCGGCAAGGATTTCATCCGCCCCGGCAACCTCGTCGGCAACGGCGCCTATACGCTGACGGGTTTCACCCCGAACGAGAGCATCGTGCTCACCCGCAATCCGAATTTCCACGACGCGGATTCCGTGAAGATCGACCGCGAGGAATTCCTGCCGCTGGAGGATCGCTCGGCGGCGCTGCGGCGCTTTCAGGCCGGCGAGATCGATTCCTATCCCGACGCGCCCGCCGATCAGATCCCGTTCATCCGCGAGCGGTTCAAGGATCAGTTTCATCTGACGCCGAGCCTCGGCGTGTTCTATTACAGCTTCAACACCCGCAAACCGCCGTTCGACGATGCGCGCGTGCGCAACGCGCTGTCGATGGTGGTCGACCGCGACTTCCTCGCCGACAAGATCTGGGGCGGGTCGATGCTGCCGGGCGACAGCCTCGTGCCGCCGGGGATCGACAATTACGGGCCGCAAGTGGAGCCGGATTTTCACGACCTCGCGCCGATCGAGGCGGAAGACAAGGCGCGGGCGCTGTTGAAGGCGGCGGGCTGGGGCGAAGGCGGCAAGCCTCTGCACGTCGAGCTTCGTTTCAACACCAGCGAGAACAACAAGGCGACGGCGGTGGCGATCGCCGACATGTGGAAGCCGCTCGGAATCGTGACCACCTTCGTCAACACGGATTTGAAGACGCATTACGCGCTACTGCGAGACGGCGGCGATTACGACCTCGCGCGCGCGGGTTGGCTCGGCGATTATTCCGACCCGCAGAACTTTCTGGTTCTGGGTAAGAGCGACAATGTCGCGCTGAACTATTCGCATTACGCCAACCCGGCCTATGACGCGCTGCTCGCCCGCGCCGAGACCGAGCGCGACCTGACGGCGCGCGCGAAGACATTGGCGGAAGCCGAGGCGATCCTGCTGCGCGATCAACCGATCATGCCGCTGCTGTTCTACAGTTCTAAGAATCTGGTGTCGTCGCGGGTGATCGGCTGGACAGGCAATCTGCTGGACCGGCACCTGACGCGTTATCTGTCGATGGAGCGGTGAAAATGCTCCCCTCCCCGTCCTTACGGGGAAGGGCCGGGGATGGGGCGCTTCGAGTAGAGGCCTTGGGGGCTAAGCCCCTCATCCGGCGCTTCGCGCCACCTTCTCCCGCCTTGCGGGAGAAGGGCTCAACCTTCCAGCTTTGCCCACAAAAAGTTCAGCCCAAGGGAGGTGAACGTCGCGCGTTCCTTGTTGTCGTTGCCGTAGCCATGCCCACCCGACGCGGGCTCGTAGAACGAGGCGTCGTAGCCCATCGCCTGCAGCTTGGCCGCGAATTTGCGGGCGTGGCCGGGGTGCACGCGGTCGTCGCGGCGAGAGGTGGCGATCAGGATCGGCGGGTAGGGGAGGCCGGGGACGGCGTTGTGATAGGCCGAGATGTCGCCGAGGAACGCCCAGTCCTCCGGCTTTTCCGGATCGCCGTATTCATCGATCCAGCTCGCGCCCGCGAGCAGATGCGTGTAGCGGCGCATGTCGATCAGCGGGATCGTGCAGAACAGCGCGCCGAAGCGCTCGGGATAGCGCGTCAGCATGTTGGAGATCAGGATGCCACCGTTCGAGCCGCCCTCGGCTGCGATGCGCTTGGGCGTCGTCACGCCACGCGCGACCAGATCGGCGGCGACGGCGGCGAAATCGTCGTGCGTCAGCCGCTTCTTCTCGCGCCGGCCCGCGTCGTGCCAGCGCGTGCCGAATTCGCCGCCGCCGCGGATGTTGGCGACGACGCTGACGCCGCCGCGCTCGAGCCAGAGCTTGCCGATCGCCGTGTTGTAGCGCGGCTCCTCGGAGATGCCGAAGCCGCCGTAGCCGCTCATGTGCACGAACGCGTCGCCGCTCGGCGCCTTGGGCCCGACCTGAAAATAAGGAATGCGCTCGCCGTCGATCGACACCGCCTCGTGCCGCGTGACGATGTTGCCCGACGCGTCGAAATTCGGAGGCGTCTGTTTCAGCAGCGTGGGCGCCGCGACGACAGACGCCGAGAGGTCCGCGAGCAGCAGCGAGGGCGGCGTCAACGGGTCTTGCAGCGAGACCAAAGCCTCGCCGTTGCTCTCGTTCTCGTAATTGTCGAGCGCCCATATGCTGACGACGCCGACGTCGGGCAGTCCCGGGATCTGTTCTCGCTTCCAGCCGGCATCGCCCGGCGTCGCCAGCACGAAGCGCGGGCGAAGCTCGTCGAGGCTGGAGATCAACAGCTTCTCGCCGCAAAAGGAAAATCCCTGCAACGCGCGCCGCTCGCCTGGCGTGAACAGGATTTCGAAATCGCGCGCGCCCGCCATGAACCGCGAGAAGCGGATGCCGAGTAGCGTGTCGGCGGCGTGGGTTGTCCCCTCGACCTCCCAATCGACGCGCGGCTTGACCAGCAGCCAATCGCCGTGCAGGTCCTTCCAGGCGCTCGCCGGCGCCGGCAGACGCACGAGCGAGTCCGGGCCATCGCCGATCAGGAACTCCGATTCGAAGAAGCTCAGTTGCTCGCTCATGATCCACCGGGGCTTCGACGAGGTGCGGTCGATGCCGCCGCCGACCGCCATCGCTTCCGGCTTTGTCTCGAACACGATTTTCGCCTGTTCGACGCTTTCGCCGCGCCGCCACAGCCGCACCGTGCGCGCGTAACCGGAGCGCGTCGCCATGCCCTCGCCGAGCGCTGACGAGAGCAGCACGCTGTCGGCGTCGACCCAGGCCGCGCCGCCCTTGGCCTCGGCGAGACGGAAGCCGTCGGCGACGAAGCTCTTCGAGGCGATGTCGAACTCGCGCAGGACCGACGCGTCGCCGCCGCCGCGAGAAAGGCTGAGGATAGCGCGGTCATGCGCGCCCGGGCGCGACGTGGAGCCGCCCCAGATCCAGTCCTCGCCCTCCGCCTTGGCGAGGGCGTCGAGGTCGAGCAGCACCTCCCATGCGGGCGCGTCGGCGCGGTACGACGCCCAGGTCGCGCGCCGCCACAGGCCTTTCGGGTTGCTTGCGTCCTGCCAGAAATTATAGGCGACGGCGCCCCGGCGGCTGACGAACGGGATCTTGTCGGGCCGATCCCATAGCGCGGCCAGCACGTCGCGGTCCCTGGCGAAGCGCTCGGAGCCGTAGCGCTTGACGGTCTCGGCGGTTTCGGCGTCCACCCAGGCGAGCGCGCGGGCGCCGTCGATGTCCTCGAGCCAAAGATACGGGTCGTCGTCGGGCGCTTGGAGCGAAGGGCGGGCGTCGATCGGCATGGGCGGGCTCCGTTGCGTTGCACACCGAGGCTATCGGGATTCGCGCGGCGGGGCTAGAACCAGCCGATGTTCGCCGCCACGCTGCTCACGCTGTTCCCGTCCATGTTCCCCGGCCCGCTCGGCCAGAGCCTCGCTGGCGACGCGCTCGCGCGCGGGCTATGGTCGTGCGAGGCGCGTGACATCCGCGAGCATGGGCTGGGGCGCCATCGCGCTGTCGACGACACGCCGGCGGGCGGCGGGCCGGGGATGGTGATGCGCGCCGACGTGCTCGCCGCGAGCCTGGACGCCGCCGCTCCGCTCGACGATCCGCGCCCTCGCCTGATCATGAGCCCGCGCGGCGAACCCTTCACGCAAAGGCGCGCGCGCGAATGGGCGGCGGGGCCGGGGCTGGTGATCCTGTGCCCGCGCTTCGAGGGCGTCGACGAGCGGATCCTCGAGGGGCGGCCGCTGATCGAGGTGTCGATCGGCGACTACATCCTGTCGGGCGGCGAGATCGCGGCGCTGGCGATTCTTGACGCCTGCGTGCGGCTGATCCCCGGCGTGATGGGTAAGGTCGAATCGGGCGAACAGGAGAGCTTCGAGGCCGGCGGGCTCGAATATCCGCATTACACCCGGCCGCGCGATTGGGATGGCCGGGGCATCCCCGAGGTGCTGCTGTCGGGCGATCACGCCAGGATCGCCAAGTGGCGACACGAGGAGGCCGCGCGCGTCACGCGCGCGCGACGGCCGGATTTGGGTTAGATAGGAGGAACGCCATGTGCCGTAGCATTCGTCCGCTGTTCAATTTCGAGCCGCCCGCCACCGAGGACGAAATCCGCGCCGCCGCGTTGCAGTTCGTGCGCAAGGTCAGCGGCTTCGCGCATCCCTCGAAGGCGAACGAGGAGGCCTTCGCAAAGGCGGTCGACGAGATCGCGGGCAGCGCGCGGCGGCTGATCGGGTCGTTGCATACGACGCAACAGCCGAGGGATCGCGAGGCGGAGGCGGCGAAGGCGCGGGCGCGCTTTTTGTAGACGCGATCGCCGATCGCATCCGTTCATCACGTTCCCAACCAAGCCGAGAAGGACGCGATCGGCGATCGCGTCTACAATCAGCGGGTCGGGACCGGCGTCTCGCCGCGGTAATCGTAGAAGCCGCGCTGCGTCTTGCGGCCGAGCCAACCGGCCTCGACGTATTTCACCAGCAGCGGGCAGGGGCGGTACTTCGAATCCGCGAGCCCTTCGTGAAGTACCTGCATCACCGACAGGCAGGTGTCCAAGCCGATGAAATCGGCGAGTTGCAGCGGACCCATCGGGTGATTGGCGCCGAGGCGCATCGCGGTGTCGATCGATTCGACCGAGCCGACGCCCTCGTACAGCGTGTAGACGGCTTCGTTGATCATCGGCAGCAGGATGCGGTTGACGATGAACGCGGGGAAATCCTCGGACATCGTCGAGGTCTTGCCGAGCTTGGCGACGAACGCCTTGCACGCCTCGAACGTGTCATCCTTGGTGGCGATGCCGCGGATCAGCTCGACCAATTGCATCTTCGGCACCGGATTCATGAAGTGCATGCCGATGAAGCGTTCCGGGTGCTCAGTGACCGAGGCGAGCCGGGTGATCGAGATCGAGGAGGTGTTGGAGGCGACGATCGCGTCGGGCTTCAGGAACGGGCGCAGGCTCATGAAGATCTTGCGCTTGACCTCCTCGTTCTCCGACGCGGCCTCGACGACGAGATCGCAGGACGACAGACCGTCGACCCCAGAAGCGACGCCGATCCGGTTGAGGATGCCAGTCCGGCCGGCCTCGTCGAGTTGACCCTTGGCGACTTGCCGCGAAAGCAGGCCGTTGATGGTGGCCAGCGCGGCCTTGACCCGCTCGTCGGCGACATCCTGCAGCACCACGTCGAGCCCCGACTGGGCGCAGACGAGCGCAATCCCTGAGCCCATCTGTCCGGCTCCGATGACGCCGACTTTCTCGATCGATAGGGCCATTGAAGCTTTCCCGGAACGCCGCTCGGCGAGATCATAAACGCATCGGGGGCGCGACGCGCCCCCAAAAGAAGTCTTACTTGCCGATCTTGGCGAGCTCGGCCGCGAGCTCGGGGAGCGCCTGATAGAGGTCCGCCACGAGGCCGTAGTCGGCGACCTGGAAGATCGGCGCCTCCTCGTCCTTGTTGATGGCGACGATGATCTTCGAATCCTTCATGCCCGCCAGATGCTGGATCGCGCCGGAGATGCCGACCGCGATGTAGAGGTCGGGCGCGACCACCTTGCCGGTCTGGCCGACCTGCCAGTCGTTCGGGGCGTAGCCCGCGTCGACGGCGGCGCGCGAGGCGCCCATCGCGGCGCCGAGTTTGTCGGCGACCGGCTCGATGTAGGTCTTGAAGTTCTCCGCCTTCTGCATCGCGCGGCCGCCCGAGATGATGATCTTGGCGGAGGTGAGCTCCGGACGGTCGGAGCTGGCGATCGCCTCGCCGGCGAAGCTGGAAATGCCGGGATCGCTCGCCGCCGCGACGGCTTCGATCGGCGCCGAGCCGCCTTCGCCGGTCGCCTGGAACGACGCCGTGCGCACGGTCGCGATCACCTTCGGATCGGTTGCCTCGACCGTCTGGATCGCGTTGCCGGCGTAAATCGGCCGTTCGAACGTCTTCGGGCCCAAAACCTTGGTGATGTCGGAAAGCTGCATCACGTCGATGAGCGCCGCGACGCGCGGCAGCACATTCTTGGAGAACGGGCTGGAGGCGCCGAGGATGACGTCGTATTCGCCCGCAAGCGAGACCAGCAGCGCGGCGAGCGGCTCGGCGAGCCCGTGCGCGTAGAGCGCGTCGTCGGCGACGCGCACCTTGGCGACGCCGGCCAGCTTGGCGGCGGCGTCGGCCGCGCCCGCGACGTTTTGTCCGGTGACGAGCACGTGGACCGGAGCGCCGATCTGAACGGCGGCGGTGAGCGCGCGCGCGGTGATGTCGCCCAAATGGCCCTTGGCGACTTCGGCCAGCAGAAGGGTGGTCATGTTCAGATCACTCCGGCTTCGTCATGCAGTTTGGCGACGAGTTCCGCCACGGTCTTGACCTTGACGCCCGCCTTGCGGCCGCTGGGCTCGGTGGTCTTCAACACCTTCACGCGCGGCGCGGTGTCGACGCCGAAATCGGCGGCGGTCTTCGGGTCGATCGGCTTCTTCTTCGCCTTCATGATGTTGGGCAGCGAGGCGTAGCGCGGCTCGTTGAGGCGAAGATCGGTGGTGACGATCGCGGGCAGCTTCAGCGAAACCGTCTGCATGCCGCCATCGACTTCGCGGGTCACGTCGACCGTGCCGTCGCCGATGACGACCTTGGAGGCGAAAGTGCCCTGACCCCAGCCGGTGAGCGCGCCGAGCATCTGGCCGGTCTGATTGCAATCGTCGTCGATCGCCTGTTTGCCGAGAATCACCAGGCCGGGCTGCTCGGCGTCGATGACGCCCTTGAGCAATTTGGCGACGGCGAGCGGCTCGACGAGGCCGTCGACCGTGATGAGGATGCCGCGATCCGCGCCCATGGCGAGGGCCGTCCGCAATGTCTCGGAGGCCTGCGCTGGCCCGATCGAGACGACGACGACTTCCGTCGCCTTGCTTGCCTCTTTTTGCCGCAGCGCTTCCTCGACGGCGATTTCGTCGAAGGGGTTCATCGACATCTTGACGTTGGCGAGTTCGACGCCCGACCCGTCCGACTTGATGCGGATCTTGACGTTGTAGTCCACCACCCGTTTTACAGGCACCAGAATTTTCATGTCGGTCAAAACTCCGAGCGGATCAGGGGCGCTTTTCCCAAGCTATCGCGGCGGGAACCCCTAATGGCGGCGGTACCCCAAGTCAACGCGATCATGCAAGCGGTACGGCCGCCGGCGCCGCATGGACCTGTTCCTCGCGATAATATACGTTCGCATCCATGCCATATCGGTATGACCTTCGGTGGCGATGGCCGATTGACAGGAAGCCCCGTCCACCCCGAAGATGTCATCGCAATGATATAAATATGCACGCAAAGCATATGACGCAATTGGGTTTCCGGCCATCGGCCGTTTTGGCCGGCGGTCTTCTGGGAGGTGTTGGTCGATGAGTGAACTGGACTATTGGAAGACGCGTCTGCAAAAAGGCGCGATCTCGCGCCGTGAGTTCATGGGCCGCGCGGTCGCGCTGGGCGCATCGACGGTCGCGATCTCGAGCCTCTTGGCGAGCGCCGACGCCTACGCCGCCGAAACCCCCAGGAAAGGCGGCTCGCTGCGTCTGGGCATGGGCGGCGGCAGCACCACCGACAGCATCGACATCGGCAGCTACACCGATTCGGTCATGATCTCCGTCGGCCACGGCCTGTTCAACGGCCTCGTCGAATGGGGCGAGGACGGCAAGCCGAAGCCCGATCTGGCCTCGAGCTGGGAAGCCAAGAACGGCGCGAAGGATTGGATCTTCAATCTACGCAAGGGGATCAAGTTCTCGAACGGTCAGGAATTCACCGCCGACGACGCGATCTATTCGCTCAATTATCACCGCGGCGACACCAAGTCGGGCGGCAAGTCGGCGGTTTCGGCGGTCACCGACGTCAAGAAGCTGGACAAATATCAGATTCAGATTTCGCTCGCCGCCGGCGACGCGGACTTGCCCTACAGCCTCACCGACTATCACATCCTGATGGTTCCGGACGGCTTCAAGGATTGGGCGAAGCCTGTCGGCACCGGCGCTTTCCTGCTCGACAAATATGACCCGGGCGTGCGCATTCTGCTGAAGAAGAACCCGGACTTCTGGAAAGAAGGCGCCGGCCATCTCGACAGCGCCGAGATCACCGTCATCGGCGATTCCACGGCGCGTTTCAACGCGTTGAAGTCCGGCCAGATCGACATCATCAATCGCGTCGATCACAAGGCGGTGGCGCTGCTGGAGAAGAGCGCCGGCCTGAAGCTGGTCCGCGCGGCGGGCGGCTATCACGTCGTCGCGGCGATGGAGATCGACAAGGCGCCCTACGACAATCCGGACCTGCGCATGGCGCTCAAATACGCCACCGACCGCGAGCAGATCCTGAAGGCGCTGTTCACCGGTTACGGCGCGATCGGCAACGATCATCCGATCCCGCCGACCGACCCGTATTTCAACAGCGAATTGCCGCAGCGCAAGCATGATCCCGAAAAGGCGGCTTTCCACTTCAAGAAAGCCGGGCTCAAGGATCCCAACATCGACTTGCAGGTCTCCGAATCCGTATTCAACGGCGCGGTCGACATGGCGCAGTTGATGCAGGCCAGCTGCAACGCCGCGGGCGTCAAGATGGACATCAAGAAGGAGCCGGCCGACGGCTTCTGGGACAATGTCTGGCTCAAGGGCGCCTATGTCGCGAGCTACTGGGGCGGACGCGCGGCGGCCACGCAGATGCTCGACGTGGCCTATGGCGCCAAGGCGCCCTGGAACGAGACGCACTGGAAAAACGAGAAGTTCGAGAAGCTGCTCGCCGACGCGCGCGGCGAAGTCGATGAGGCCAAGCGCAAGCCCTACATCTGGGAAATGCAAGCCATGCTGCACGAAGAAGGTGGAGCGATCATTCCCGTGTTCCGCGATTGGCTCGACGCCCACAACGACAAAGTCGGCGGCCACACTCCGCATGGCGGCTTCGATATGGACAACGGCTACATCCTCGAAAAGGCCTGGCTGAAGGCCTGATAATTGCATCGGCGGCGCGAGGGGTTTCGGGCCGCGCGGCGCTCGACGGGGACATGTCCCGCCGGGCGCCGGGCCCCTTTTGAACGGTTCCGAGCGATAACAAAGCTTCGTTCAAGAAGCGCGGCGTTCGGGTCCGAGGAAGCGCGGCAGGCGACGTAGTTCCTTACGTCGTGGCGGAAGGGACGTGCGTCGTGCTGAAACTGATTTCCCAGCGTTTGGGCTTGGGGATTTTGACTCTTTTCGCGGCCTCCGTGCTGATCTTTATCGGCACCGAACTGCTGCCGGGCGATCTCGCCTCCGCGATCTTGCAGAATTCCGCGACGCCGGAGAGCCTGGCGAAGCTAAGGCTCGACCTCGGGCTCGACAGGCCCGCCTACATCCGCTTCTTCGAATGGTTGTTCGGCGCGCTGCGCGGCGACTTCGGCGTTTCGCTCGCCAATGGTCGCGACGTGCTGACGGAGATCGCGCCGCGTTTCGCCAATACGATGTTCCTCGCCGGCTACGCCGCGATCGTGGCGGTGCCGCTGGCGGTCGGTCTTGGCCTGCTGGCGGCGATCTGGCAGGGCGGCATCTTTGATCGTCTCATCAACGTGCTCACGCTGATGACGATCTCGGTGCCTGATTATTTCCTCGCCTATCTCCTGATCATCTTCGTGGCGGTGGATCTGGGCTGGTTTCCCTCGCTCGCCAACGTGACGCCGGAGACGCCGTTCTTCCAACGGCTCTATTTCGCCTTCCTGCCGATGCTGACGCTGGCGATGAGCGTGCTCGCGCACATGATGCGAATGACGCGCGCCTCGGTGCTCGCGGTGATGGCGAGCCCCTACATCGAGATGTCGATCCTCAAGGGGCTGACCAAATCGCGCATCGTCGTCAGGCACGCGCTGCCGAACGCGCTGGCGCCGATCATCTCGGTGATCGCGCTCAACCTCGCCTATCTCATCGTCGGCGTCGTCGTCGTCGAAACGGTCTACGTCTATCCCGGCCTCGGCCAGTTGATGGTGGACGAAGTGTCGAAACACGACGTGCCGGTGGTGCAGGCCTGCGGCCTGATCTTCGCGGCGACATTCATCCTGCTGAACATGATCGCCGACATTCTCGCGATCATGTCCAATCCGCGGTTGCGGCGGCCGCGTTGAGGGACATCGATCATGCGCTTGTTCGGCTATAAGCTTTCCATCGTCGCGCAGATCGGCCTCGCGATCGTCGCGATCAATCTGTTCGTCGCCTTGTTCGCGCCCTGGATCGCGCCTTACGACCAGGCGACGCCGGTCGGCGATCCCTGGGCGGACCCCGACGTGCACCATTGGCTCGGCCTCGACAATCTCGGCCGCGATCTCCTCAGCCGCCTGATCTATGGCGCGCGGCTGACGATCGGTCTCGCGCTGGTGATCACCGCGCTCTCGTTCTCGATCGGCATCATCACCGGCTTCGCCGCCGCGGTGGCGGGCGGCTGGGTCGATCAGGCCCTGTCGCGCCTCGTCGATTTGCTGTTGTCGATGCCGACGCTGATCTTCGCCTTCGTGGTGCTGTCGGTGCTCGGCACCGCGATCCCGGTGCTGATCGTCACCATCGCGGTGCTGGATTCCACCAAGGTGTTCCGCCTTGCGCGCTCTGTCGCGATGGGGCTCGTCAATCTCGAATTCGTCGAGGCGGCGAGAGTGCGCGGCGAGGGCTGGTGGTGGATCATCACGCGCGAGATTTTGCCCAACGCGATCCCGCCGCTCACCGCGGAATTCGGCCTGCGCTTCTGCTTCACCTTCCTGTTCGTGGCCTCGCTCAGCTTCCTCGGCCTCGGCGTGCAACCGCCGGCCGCCGACTGGGGCAGCATGGTGCGCGACTACAAGGACATGATCGATTACGGCTCGATCGCGCCGATCTATCCCGCCGGCGCCATCGCGCTGCTCACCATCGGCGTCAACTTCATCGTCGACTGGATGCTGTCGGTCCATTCTCGCGGTCAGGGAGAAGGCGCATGAGCTTGGCGGCGGCGAAAGACCCCATCGTCCTCGACGTGCGCGCGATGCGCATTCAGGTGCGCACCGATCGCGGCGACGGGCCGGTCTTGGTCGACGACGTCTCGTTGACGCTCAATCGCGGCGAGGTGATCGGACTCATCGGCGAATCCGGCGCAGGCAAATCGACCATCGGACTCGCCTCGATGGGATACACGCGCCGCGACTGCTTCATCGTCGGCGGCCAGATCCTGTTCGACGGCAAGGACATACGCACCATCAGCGCCAACGAGCGCCGCAAGCTGCGCGGCCCGAAGATCTCCTATATCGCGCAGAGCGCCGCCGCCTCGTTCAACCCGGCGATGACGCTGATGCAGCAGGTCTGCGAGGCCGCCGTGGTGCATGGCGTGCTGACGCCGTCCGAGGCGCGCGCCGAGGCGATCAGCCTGTTCGGCCAACTCGATCTGCCGGATCCGCAACACATCGGTGAGCGTTATCCGCATCAGGTCTCGGGCGGACAATTGCAGCGCGCGATGGCGGCGATGGCGATGGTCGCGCGCCCCGACATCGTCGTCTTCGACGAGCCGACCACCGCGCTCGACGTGACGACGCAGGTCGAATGCCTCGCCGCGTTCCGCAAGTTGATCCGCGAGCACGGCGCCGCCGCGCTCTACATTACCCACGATCTCGCCGTCGTCGCGCAGATCGCCGACCGCATCATGGTGCTCCGGCGCGGCAAAATGGTGGAGTTCGGCGCGAGCCGGCAGATCCTGCAAGATCCGAAGGAGGAATACACGCGTCGTCTGGTCAGCGAGCGCGTGGCGGGCCACGCCTTCGTCGCCGCGAGCGAGGAAACGTCGGAGCCGATCCTGTCGATCCAGAACGTCAGCGCCAACTATCCCGGCAAGCCGAACGTCATCAGCGGCGTGAGCCTCGACGTGCGCAAGGGCGACACGGTAGCGGTGGTCGGCGAATCCGGCTCGGGAAAATCGACGCTCGCGCGCGTCGTCATGGGTCTGCTGCCGCGCAGCGTCGGCGATGTGAAGTTCATGTGCGAGAGCCTGCCGCCGCGACTCTCGCAACGCAAGCGCGACCAATTGCGCCGCGTGCAGATGATCTATCAGATGCCCGACGTGGCGCTCAATCCGCAGCACACCTTGCTGGAGACGATCGGGCGCCCGGTCGAGTTCTACTTCAAGCGCTCGAAGGATGAGGTGCGCGCGCGCGTGCTCGAACTGCTGCGGCAGATGGAGCTTCCCGAGGCCTTCATCTCGCGCAAGACCAGCGAACTCTCGGGCGGCCAGAAGCAACGCGTCTCGATCGCCCGAGCGCTCGCCGCCGAGCCCGAACTGATCATCTGCGACGAGGTGACCTCCGCGCTCGATCAACTCGTCGGCGAGGAAATCCTGCGGCTGTTGAAGAAATTGCAAGACGATCTCGGCGTCGCCTATCTCTTCATCACGCATGATCTCAGCACGGTGAAGCGAATCGCCAACAAGGTGGCGGTGATGCTGAAGGGGCAGGTGGTGGCGAGCGGCCCGACCGCGCAAATCTTCTCGCCGCCTTTCCATCCCTACACCGAGTTGCTGCTGTCGGCGGTGCCGGAGATGCGGCCGGAATGGCTCGACGAAGTGCTGGCCAAACGCGCGATCCGCAAGGCGGGCGCGTAGGGCGTCTGCGGGATATTCATGTGACTCGGAGACGCCAGGGGAGCTTCGAGTGCGATCGTCGAAAGTCCTGCTGTCGGGTTTTTACGGCCTCCTCGCGCTGCTGTGTACGCACGGCGCTTTCGCCGGCCCGGCGAACTGCCAGTCTCCCGAGATCGGCTCCGCCGCGGCGCCGCGGTTCTCGCCGCCGCTCAGCGCGGTCGTCGTCGCAACGGGCCGCCTGCCATTCTATTCGGCGCCGAACCCGCTATGTCCGATCGCCGGGACCTTCATCATTCCGAAGGACGAGGTCGTCGTCTATGCGCGGACCAACGACGGCTGGTCTTCCGTCATGTACATGGGCGGGAACTACGAGCAGGGCTGGGTCCGCTCGGCGCGGCTGAAATTAGGGGGAACGATGGGGCCGTCGCAATAGCGCCCAGCCCGATCGAAGCGCCTATTGCACCACCGTCGGGCTTTCCGCCTTCACTACCGGCGGCGTGCCGTGCAGGAGGCCGACCGCCGCGATCAATTGCGTGTCCTTGGTCGCGTCGGGCGGGACGTAGGCCTCGGAGCCCGTCTTCTCGTCGTCGCCGTTCTTCAAATGCCCGGCCAGCGAAGCCTCGCCCTTGGAATCGACCTTGCCCTTGAGATCGTCGGGGATGACCTCGCCGATCTTGTAATCCGGCTCGATGCCCTTGGCCTGAATGGAGCGGCCCGACGGCGTGTAATAACGCGCGGTGGTGAGCTTCAAGGCGCCGTTCTCGCCCAGCGGCAGGACCGTCTGCACGGAGCCCTTGCCGAACGAGCGGGTCCCGATCAGCGTCGCCCGCCGAAGGTCCTGCAACGCGCCCGAAACGATCTCCGACGCCGAGGCCGAGCCGCCGTTGATCAGCACGACCAGCGGCTTGCCGTCGGACAGGTTGTAGCCCGACCGCGCGGAGAAGGCCTGATACTGGTCGGCGGTGCGTCCGCGGGTGGAGACGATCTCGCCCCGATCGATGAACGCGTTGACGACCTGGATCGATTGCGTGAGCAATCCGCCCGGATTGTTGCGCAGATCGAGGATATAGCCCTTCAGCTTGTCGGCGCCGGGGTTGACCTTGAACTTGGCGATCGCGACCTTCAGCGCGTCGAAAGTCTGCTGGTTGAACTGCGTGATGCGGATATAGCCGATGTCGCCGCTTTCGAGATGAGACCGCACGGGTTGCACGCGGATGATCTCGCGGACGATCGTAAATTCCTTGATGTCCTTGGCGTCGCCGCGGGTGATCGTCAGACGCACCGGCGTCTTCGCCGTGCCGCGCATGCGGTCGACCGCCTCCTTCAGCGTCAGGCCGAGCACGGGCGTGTCGTCGATCTTGGTGATGAGATCGCCCGACAACAGGCCGGCTCGCGCGGCCGGCGTTTCGTCGATCGGGCTGACGACGCGCACGAGGCCCGCGTCCTGCATCACCTCGAGGCCGAGCCCGCCGAATTCCTCGCCCTTCATCGTCACCTGGAAATCGTTCAGGGCTTTGGGGTCGAGATAATTGGAATGCGGGTCCAGCGAGGCGAGCATGCTGTTGATCGCCCCTTCCATCACCTTGGCTTCGTCGGGCGCCTCGAAGTAATTCTGGGTCGCCTTTTCGTAGACTTGGCGGAACAGCGCCAGGCCGTCCGCGCCGGTGGCGGTCACCGACGCGCGGACGATGCCGCTCGCGAACACGCCCAGCGAGCCGAGCGCGACGCCGCAGAGGAGGTAGGTCAGTGCGCGCTTCATCGCGCTGTCCTCAGTTCGGCTTGACGGGATCGGTGGGCGGGACGACGCTCGGCGCGGCGTCCTTCGGCGCGTCGGGCGCGACCGGAGCCGCGTCCGCGTGCTTGACGCCATGCAGCAGATCGGCGGCGGCGATCAATTGCTTGTCGTTCTTTTCGTCCGGCGGGACATAGGCCTGAGAACCGGTCTTCTCGTCGTCGCCGTTCTTCAGGTGGCCTTTGAGCGAAGCCTCGCCCTTGGTGTCGTCCTTGCCCTTGAGATCGTCGGGCACGTCCTCGAGAATCTGGATGTCGGGCTCGATACCCTTGGCCTGGATGGAGCGGCCCGACGGCGTGTAGTAACGCGCCGTCGTCAGACGCAACGCGCCGTTCTCGCCGAGCGGCATGATCGTCTGCACGGAGCCCTTGCCGAACGAGCGGGTGCCAATCAGCGTCGCGCGCTTGTGATCTTGCAAGGCGCCCGACACGATTTCCGACGCTGAAGCCGAACCGCCGTTGATCAACACGACCACCGGCTTGCCGCCGGAAAGATCGGCGCCGGGACGCGCGCTGAAGCGCTGCGCGTCGTCGGGATTGCGGCCGCGGGTCGACACGATCTCGCCCTTGTCGACGAACGCGTTGACGACCTCGATCGATTGATCGAGCAATCCGCCGGGATTGTTGCGCAGATCGAGGATATAGCCCTTGAACTTGTCGCTCGGGATATCGGCGTGGAATTTCTCCATCGCCGCCCTGAGGCCGTCCGCCGTCTGTTCGGTGAACTGGGTGATGCGGATATAGCCGATGTCGCCGTCCTCGACATGCGAGCGCACCGACTGCACCTTGATGACGTCGCGAACGATCTTGTAATCCTTCGGCTCTTTCGACGCGCCGCGGACGATCTTGAGGACGACCGCTGAATTGATCGCGCCGCGCATCTTGTCGACGGCCTGGTCGAGCGTCAGGCCCGCCGTCGCGTCGCCGTCGATGCCGACGATGATGTCGCCCGAGAGAATGCCGGCCTTGGAGGCGGGCGTGTCGTCGATCGGCGTGACCACCTTGATGTTGCCGTCTTCTTCCGTGACCTCGATGCCGAGGCCGCCGAACTCGCCCTTGGTCTGCACCTGCATGTCACGGTACGCCTTGGCGTCCATGTAGCTCGAATGCGGGTCGAGCGAGGCGAGCATGCCGTTGATCGCGGCCTCGATCAGTTTCGCCTCATCGGGTTTTTCGACGTAATCGGTGCGGATCTTCTCGAAAACGTCACCAAAAAGGTTCAGTTGACGATAAGTGTCCGCGGCAGCCGCGTAAGCGCTCGGCGCGACCGCCTGTAAGGCCTGCGGCGCGAAAATCGTGGTGCCGACTCCCAGAGCCACGCCCAACGCCAGATAGGAAACCTTGCGAATCATCCGCGCGCCTTTTCGATGTTTGTCTTCGCCCACCACGGCCCCGGATCGATCGCCGTTTCGTTTTTCCTGAGTTCGATATAGAGAACAGGTTGCGCGGCGCCAATAGCCGCCGCCGCGGCCGTCCGCGCGGAACCGTCCCCCATAACGGCGACAGGCTCTCCCGCCAGAACGAATTGACCGACCGATACTTGTATCCTGTCCATGCCGGCCAAGACCATATAATAGCCTCCTCCGGCGTTGAGGATCAAGAGTTGTCCGTAGGACCGATAGGGTCCGGAATAAACCACCCAGCCGTCGATCGGCGTCGACACCGTCGCGGCGGGCGGCGTCGCGATCGAGACGCCCTTTTCCGCGCCGCCGAAACTGTCGGGCGCGCCGAAGGTCTTCAAGACGGCCCCCACGACCGGCAACGCCAATTGCCCCTTGGCGTCGGCGAAGGCGATGGCGGGCTTCAGGCGGGCGGGGTCGCCGCCGCGCGACGCCGCGGCTCGCGAAGCCACATCCGCGGCCGCCGCCTGATCGGCGGCGAGCGCGGCTTGCGCCCCCGCCTTGGCGGCGCCGACCTCGGTCTCCATCTTGCCGATCAAATCTTTGAGACTCGACGCTTGCCCCGCGAGTTCGGCGGCGCGTTTGCTCTCGGCGCCCAGCGCGGTCTCGGCCGCGGCGAGCGACTGCTGCCGCGCGTCGATGAGGCCGGCGAGTCGCGTTTTGTCGAGCGCGAGGCTCTCGGCGCTTCGCGACAGCTCGTCACGCTGCGCGGAGATCGAAGCCTTCAGCGCGGCGAGCTTTTCGAGATCGCGCGCGAGCGCGTCCGTCTCGGCCTTGAGATCGGTGATCGTCGCGCCCAGCATCATCGCCGCGCGCACCGCCTCGGTCATGTCGCGCGGGCGTATCAGGATCGCCGGCGGCGGGTTGCGGCCCATGCGTTGCAATACCGCGAGCACGTCGGCGATCACGCTGCGGCGGTTCTCCAGCGAGGCGTTCAGCGCGTCGGCGTTCATGGTGAGTTCGGCGAGGCGCGCGTTCGCGGCGGCGCGCTCCGCCTCGGTGTCCTGCACTTTCAACGTGGTCTCGATCAAAGCCGAATTGAGCCGGGCGCGATCGACCTTGATCGCCTCCACGTCGGCCTCGATCTGCCGGCGCTGCTCCTCCGAGGCTTTGATCGTGTCCTCGACGCCGCGAAGCTGCGTTTCCGTGGCGGCCTTCGGGTCGGGCCTGGGCGCGCCGGGTTCGCTCCAGGCGGGCGCGCACGCAACCGCGAACGCCGCCAGAAACAGCGTTGCGCGGAAGGATTTCGCCGCCGGGAAACGAATCGCCATCAGCGCCAATAATCGCACGAATCGGCCCGAAAAGCGGCTTTTATGCGCGGTGATAGGGATGCCCAGCCAAAATTGTCAGCGCGCGATAGATCTGCTCGCCGGCCATGACTCTCACGAGTTGATGCGGCCAGGTCATCGCGCCGAAACACACCACGGAGCGGGCCGCGGCGCGAAGCGACGGATCGATGCCGTCGGGGCCGCCGATGACGACGGCGTAGGCGGGAATCGAAATGCCGCGCGCCTTGCCGATCTCGGCCGCCCATTGCTCGCTGGAAAAAGCCGCGCCGCGCTCGTCGAGAACGGTCAGCCATGCCCCCTTGGGCGTCGCCGCGAGAATGGCGCGGGCCTCCTCGGCGCGGCGCTCTTCCATGCGTTTGGAGCGGCCCTCGTCGAGTTCCTTCCACTCGACCGGAGAAAAACCGAGCGAGGGCGCGATTCCCGCGAGGCGCTTGACGTAGCGCTGCAACAGGTCACGCTCCGGCCCCGCCTTCATCCGGCCGACCGCGAGGATCGTCAGACGCAAGCGCGTTCAGATCGATTTGGGCAGGCGCTCGTCGCCCGGCCGATCGGCGCTCCACATCTTTTCCAGATTGTAGAACTGGCGCACATCGGGCCTGAAGATGTGGATGATCGCGTCGCCGGCGTCGAGCAGCACCCAGTCGCAATGCGGCACGCCCTCGATCCGCGGCGGCTTGAAGCCCGCCTCCTTGCAGGCGCGCGCGACCCGATCGGCGATGGCGCCGACATGGGTGTTCGAGCGTCCGCTGGCGATGATCATCACATCGGCGATGCTGGTGCGGCCCATCAGATCGATGGAGACGACGTCCTCGGCCTTGGCGTCGTCGAGGCTTTCGAGCACCGTCTTCGCGAGGCGCCCCTCCAGCGGCTTGAAGTCGGGATCGGCGACGGGGGGCGCGGGCTTGGTGCTTGTGCGCCTAGGCCGTTTCGGAGCGGGCTTGGTCTGTTGCGATAGGGTCAGCGGTTCGTCCTTTCGAGGGCTCGGTCGATCGGACCGGCTCCCCTCGAAAGATGCGCCGTCCGTCCGAGGTTTTCAAGACATAGATCGCGGAACATGTCCAGCCTCCCTCAGCGCGGTCGAGGATTGGCTCGAGCGCGGGCCGTGCAGAAACAGGAACGCCGGCGCGAGCAGGGAGGCGAAGCGGGGGGCGTCGCTTTCGGGGCGGCGATAGCGGGCGAGCGCATGCGCGGCCCGGCTGGAAAGGGCGCGCAATGTGGAACCCGGCCGGTCGATGACCAGGATCGGCGTGAGCTCGGCGATCTCGCGCCAATGCCGCCACTTGTGGAACTGGCTCAGGTTGTCGGCGCCCATGATCCAGACGAAATGCACGCCCGGCGCGCGGCGGCGGAGCCATAGCAATGCGTCGTACGTGTAGCGCGAGCCGATTTCGGCCTCGAAACCGGTGATCGCGATCCGGGGATCGCGGGTCAGCGCCCGCGCCGCCGCGATGCGCGCGCGCATCTCAGCGAGTTCCCCCGACGCTTTCAGCGGATTGCCCGGCGTCGCCAGCCACCACAGCCGATCCAGCCGCAGCCGGGTCAGCGCGATCCGGGAGATCAATCGATGCCCGTCATGCGGCGGATTGAAGGAGCCGCCGAGCAGGCCGATCGCCTGCCCGGGCGCATGGCGCGGCAGGCGCACCAGCGCCCCGGGGGTCGCGGCTTCGTCGCGGTCGGGCGTCAATTGGTCCGGATCGCCTTCAGGCTGAGAAAAAAGCCGTGACCGTTGGCGTGCTTGCACGAAAGGCCACCGGTGTCGGACGAGCAACTGAAGGGGCCGGCGGTCCAACGCTCGCCGTAGCGCAGCACATGCTCGGCGCCGCAACAGGGCTGATCGCCGGGATTGTCGATGCGGGTGAGGGCGCCCTTGGCGCCGCCGATGGTCACGCGGACATATTTGGGATTGGCGCGGTCGCACGAAAGCTCCGGCGCGCCATCCTTGGGCGTGTAGGTCGCCGTCGCCTTGGCGATGAAAGTGCATTCGATGTTGGCCGAGGGCGTCGAGAATTGCACGACGCCCGCCTTGTCGGGAAATTCGACGGCGAGCGCGCATCTCGGTCCGAGCAGCGCCAGTAAGGCGGCGCCGAAGAGAAGTGCGTGTTTCATGATGTCCCTCCCAATGACCAGACGACCATTTCTTCGCATCGAGCGGGAAAAAGCGGCGCGCGTCAATTCGCCCCCTGGTCGGCGAGCAATTGCGCCTGCCGCTCCGCCGTCAACGCGTCGATGACCTCGTCGAGGCCGATGCCCTCGATCAACTTGTCCAGCGAATACAGCGTCAGGTTGATGCGGTGGTCGGTCAGCCTACCTTGCGGAAAATTATAGGTGCGGATGCGCTGCGAACGGTCGCCCGAGCCGACTTGCTCGCGCCGGAATCGCGAGCGTTCCAGATCGGCCTTCTGCTGCTGCGCGTCGAGAATGCGCGAGCGCAACAGCGCCATCGCCTTGGCGCGGTTGCGATGCTGCGAGCGCTCCTCCTGCATCGCGACGACGACGCCGGTGGGGATATGCGTCAGACGGATCGCCGATTCGGTCTTGTTGACGTGCTGGCCGCCCGCGCCGCTGGAGCGCATCGTATCGACCTTGAGATCGGCCTCGTTGATCTCGAAGTCGATCTCCTGCGCCTCGGGCATCACGGCGACGGTCGCGGCGGAGGTGTGGATGCGCCCTTGCGTCTCCGTGGCGGGCACGCGTTGCACCCGATGCACGCCGCTCTCGAATTTCAGCCGCGCGAAGGCGCCGCGACCGATCACCTCGGCGATGATTTCCTTGTAGCCGCCCGCCGTGCCCTCGCTCGCCGACATCACCTCGACCTTCCAGCCGCGGGCCTCTGCGTATTTGACGTACATGCGGAAGAGATCGCCCGCGAACAGCGCGGCCTCGTCGCCGCCGGTGCCCGCGCGCACTTCCAGGATCACGTTGCTGTCGTCGGCGGCGTCCTTGGGCAGCAGCGCGACGCGGATCTCTTGCGTCAGCGTATGGACCTCGGCGGACGCGGTCTCCAGCTCCGCCTTCGCCATCTCGCGCATGTCGGCGTCGAGCGCGGGATCGGCGAGCATCGCGCCGAGGTCGGCGCGCTCTTTTTCCTTGGCGCGCAGCGTCTTGATCGAGGCGGCGAGCGGCTCGAGATCGGAGAGTTCCTTCGACGCCTGAGCATATTCGGAGCCCGCGACGCCCTGGCTGAGGCGCGCGCCGAGCTCTTCGTAACGGCGAAGGATGACATCGAGATTGGCGTTGACGTTCATGGGTGTGTTTTCTTGGCGAGAAGCGGGGCGAGGCGCGCAGCGCGCTCGCTACAGTCGCACGGACAGTCGCTCGGCCAAGGCGCGCAGCGGCTCGCGCAGGCTCGCCTCCTCGCCGCCGGAAACGAGCATCGCGTCGAGTTCTTGTTTGACCGCGCCGACGTTCAGCGACAGCACCATCGCCTTCAACGGGCCGATCGCCGTCGCCGACATGGAAAGATTGCGGAAGCCGAGGCCGATCAACGCCATCGCTTCCAGCGGCCGCCCGCCGATTTCTCCGCAAAGCGCGACGGGAGCCGCGCCGCGCTCGCCGACCTCGGCGATCGTCTTCAACGCCCGAAGGAAGCCGGCGGACAGCGGATCGAACCGGCTCGACACCCGCTTGTTGTCGCGGTCGGCGGCGTAGAGATATTGCATCAGGTCGTTGGAGCCGACCGAGAGAAAATCGGCGTGCCGGGCCAGTTCGTCCAACTGCCAGAGCAGTGAGGGCACCTCGACCATGACGCCGAGCTTGATCGACGTCGGCAGGGTTCGCCCGCAATGCTTCGCGAAGGCGATCTCGCGATCGAGCATTTTCCGGCCGGCGATGAATTCGGCCACCATCGAGACCATCGGCAACATCACGCGCAGGTCGCGGCCCGCCGCCGCGTGCAACATCGCGCGCAATTGCACGCGAAGCAGCGCCGGCTTGTCGAGGCCGATGCGCACGGCGCGCCAACCCAGCGCCGGATTTTCCTCCTCCAGGCCCTTCATATAGGGCAACGCCTTGTCACCGCCGATGTCGAGCGTTCGGAATGTCACTGGGCGTTCGCCCGCCGCGTCGAGCACCGCGCCATAAAGCGCCTCTTGCGCCGAGAGCCGGGGAAAGCGTGAGGCGAGCATGAACTGCAGCTCGGTGCGGAACAGGCCGATCGATTGCGCGCCGGTCTCCTCGAGATGCGGCATGTCGATGAGCAAGCCGGCGTTCATGTGCAGCCCAACGGTGATTCCGTCCGTCGTAACGCTAGGCACGTCGCGCAGCGCCCGATACTGGTCCTGTCGCCGCGCGCGAAGCCGGGCTTTCTCGACATAGGCCGCCTCGATGTCCGGCGGCGGGCGCAGGTACACCTCGCCCGTGACGCCATCGACGATCAGCGCGTCGCCGTGCTCGATGATCTCGGAAATATTCGGGATGTCGCTGACGGCCGGAATGCCGAGAGCGCGCGCGACGATCGCGATATGGCTCGCCGCGCCCGCCTCCTCGAGCACGAGGCCGCGCAGGCGCGCGCGATCGTAGTCCAGCAACGCGGCCGGACTCATCGAGCGCGCGACCAGAATTGCGTTCTCCGGCAATTCCTCCGGCAACAGCACGAGGCTCTGGCCCGCGAGTTGGTGCAGCAGGCGATTGGCGATGTCGGTGAGGTCGTGCAAGCGGTCGCGCAGATAGGGGTCGGTCTGGCGTTGCAGCTTGGCGCGCGCGTCGTTCTGCACGCGCTCGACGGCCGCCTCGGCGGTCAGGCCGCTGGTCACGGCCTCGCGCAGACGGCGCAACCAGCCGCGGTCGTGCGCGATCATGCGGAACGCTTCCAGCACGTCGCGATGCTCGCCCGCCGCGCCGTCGTCGCTGCGATCGATGAGATCGTCGACGGACGCACGCATCGCCTCGATCGCGGTCTCCAGCCGGGAAAGTTCGCTCTGGACGTCGTCGGCGACGATTTTCGAGACGACGATGCGCGGTTGGTGCAACACGGCGTGCCCGAGCCCGAGGCCTTCGGCGATCGGCGCGCCCATCAGCGAAGCCGGGCGACGCAGCGCGATCGCGGACGGCTGACCGGCGATCGCCTGCAATTCGCCGGAGGCGATCATCTCGGCCAGCAGCATCGCGGTCGTCTGCAGCGCCTCGATCTCTTCCTCGGAATAGGTGCGGCGCGCGCGGTTCTGCACCACCAGCACGCCGAGCGTCGCGCCGCCGCGAAGCACCGGAACGCCGAGGAAAGATTGATAGATTTCTTCGCCCGTCTCCGGCTTATAGGAGAACGAAGGATGGTTCTGCGCCTCGGACAACGCGAGCGGTTCGGCGGTCGCGGCGATCAGGCCGACGAGGCCTTCGCCTGGGCGCATGGTGGTCAAATGCACCGCCTCGCGATTGAGGCCCTCGGTGGCGAACAATTCGAGCGGCCCGTCCTCGCGCGCGACATAGACCGAGCAGACCTCGGCGACCATGTTGGAGGCGATCAGGACGACGATGCGGTCCAGGCGCGCCTGCGCCGTGACGGGTTCCGCCATGACTTCGCGGAGCCGTCTCAGCAAGAGTCGCGGTCCGCCCGGCGCGCGCATTAAGAGGTTCCCGTCCTTATTTCGAAGCGATGAGCCGACTCCCCCGGGCTCGGCGACACCCGCGACGGCGCGCTCGAACGCCCGTCCTCAAGCCGTATAGGAAAGAGTTCGCCCGGCGGCAAGGGTGAGCGAGACAACGCGATTTTCGGTTCGCGCGGCGCGGGGCGAACGTCAAGGCGTCCTGACGAAATTGTGTCGGAAATCCAACATAGCCGCCGCTCCGAGTCTCGACTGATTAACCAGCGCATAATTGTATGAACGGACCGGGGCGCCTATGACAGGGTGATGTAGCGGCCGGAAGCCGCCGCGGCCTTCACGGCGGCGATCACCTTGAGCGATTCGAGCCCTTCGCGCCCGGACACGATCGGCACCGCCGAGCCGCGAATGACTTCGCACAGGTTGCGGATTTGGAGGCGGAGCGGATCTTCATGCTCGACCGGAAGCCGCTCGGCGATGATGGGCTCTGACCAACTCGGCTTCGTCGGGTGGCGCCAAAGGTCGAGGTAGGGGACCGTCAGCGAGCCCAACGCGCCGCCGATGACGTAACAAGCCTCTCGCGTATGCGGGTAAACCGGGTTCTCGCCGCTCGTGAGCTCCCAACTCCAGGGCGCGACGATCTTGTCCGAGACGTTGACCGTTCCCAGCGCGCCGCTGGCGAACTTCAGCAGGATGACCGCGGTCTCCTCGACCTCGTTGCCGCGAAGCGCGTTGGATTCCATCGCCTGCACCCCGACCACCTCGCCGCAGAGATAGCGAAGCAAGTCCACGTCGTGGATCAGATTCAGGAATACCGGCCCGGCGCCCCTTCGGCGCCGCCAGCTTACGTCGAAATAGTCGTCGGGCTTGTGAAACCAACAGGTGGCCTGCACCGACACCACTTGCCCCAGACGTCCGGCGTCGATCGCCTTCTTGGCCTACTGGATGATTGGGTTGTGGCGGCGATGGTGGCCGACCATCAGCGGAACGCCCGCCCGCTCCGCCGCCTCGACCAGTTTCGTCGCCTCGGCGATATCGTCGGCGATCGGCTTTTCGATCAGCGCGGGAATGCCGGCTTCGATGCACCGCATACCGTTGGCGACGTGCATTTGGTTGGGCGTCGCGACGATGACGCCGTCGGGTTCGCCGTGCGCGAGCATCATCGCGAAGTCGGCATACCAAGGGGCGCCCATCGCCTCGGCGAACGCCTTGGCCTCGGGGGAGGGGTCGGCGATGGCGATCAACGCCGCGCCGCTCTCGCCCTGGATGTGCTCGATGTGGCGCTTGCCGATCATCCCGGCGCCGAGCACCGCGAGACGGACCGGCCTTTCCGCGGCCACGTTATTTCTTCTGATCGATCAGAAACGCGACGCGGCGCAAGGCGAGGAGGTAGCCCTGCGTGCCGAAGCCGGCGATAACGCCTTCGGCGCGCGCCGACACGAACGAGTGGTGGCGGAATTCCTCGCGCTTGTGCACGTTGGAGATATGCACCTCGATCACGGGTGCGTCGAACGTGTTGAGCGCGTCGAGAATCGCGACGGAATAATGCGTGAAGGCGGCCGGGTTGATGACGATGCCGCCGGCGGTTTCACGCGCCTCGTGAATCCAGTCGATGATCTCGTATTCGCGATTGCTCTGATGGAAGCGGATTTCCAGGTTCAGCTCCTTGGCGAGCTCGCGAACCTGAGCCTCCACGTCGGCCAGCGTCTCGTGGCCGTAGATATGCGGCTGGCGTTTGCCGAGCAGATTGAGGTTGGGGCCGTTGAGCACGTAAACGAGACGGGTCATGCGTCGCTTCCTGGGGGACGGATCGCGAGCCGCAGGCTCGCGATCCGGTTCTTCACCATCGAAGGCCCGATTTCAACCCGCCGCGCCGAGTCGCGCCACGGTCTCCGCACGCATACGGTCATAGTCCGCCTTGGCCACGGGGGTCGCGCCGCGATCGCCGAGGTCGTTCAGATGCAGCCGGAAGGTCTCGCGCGCGCTGAGCGCCGCGAGCGCCGACACGACCGTGATCCCGAAGGCGATCGCCCCGACCATGAGCGGAATGTTGTCGAAACCGGGAGGCGCGACATAGGCGAACAACGCGGGCAGCAGCGCGGTGAGGAAGGTGCCGACGTTCTGCGCGATCGCCATCGCCGAGACCCGCATCCGGGTGGGGAACAACTCGGGATAGAAGCTCGGGAAGACCGCGTTGTAGCCCTGATAGACGACGCCCCACATCAGCAGCGACATGAGAATGGCCAGCGGCACGCTCTTGATGCTGATCGCGTAGAGATAGCCGAAGGCGAGCAATCCGGACAGCAGCGCGCCCACGATGATCGGCGGCCGTCGACCGATCTTGTCGGAGAGGTTGCCGACGAAGGGGATGACGAGCACCGCTATGATATTGCCGGCCACGGGAATCCACAGGTAGACCGCCTTCGAGAAGCCGATGCCATAGGCCGGCTGCACTGCATAGGCGGCGCCGAAGATGGTGGCGACGACCGGGATCACGTTCATAAAGGACATGCAGACGACGCGCACCATGTCGGCCCAGCAAAACTGGAACGCCTCGATGACCGGCGCGCGCGGAATTTTGTTTTTCGAAGCTTCCTCGGCGAACGCCGGGGTTTCCGTCACTTCGCGGCGAATGATGTAGCCCGCGACGATGACGAGCGCGCTGGCGAGGAAGGGAATGCGCCATCCCCAGGAGTTGAACGCCTCGGTCGGCATATAGGCGGCGAGCGGCAGGAACACCGCGGCCGCCAGGATCTGACCCGCCTGAACGCCCTGCAAGGTGAAGCTGGCGAAGAAGCCTCGCTGGCCGAACGGCGCGTGTTCGAGGATCATCGAGCTGGCGCCCGAGATTTCGCCCGCGACCGCGAAGCCCTGGATCAGGCGCAGGACGACGAGCAGCACCGGCGCCAGCAGGCCCACCTGATCATAGGTCGGCAAGAGGCCGACGGCCATCGTCGAAAGACCCATCGCGAACATGCAAACGAGCAGCACATTTCGGCGTCCATGCGTGTCGCCGTAATGGCCGAGCACGAAAGCGCCGATGGGGCGCGCGACGTAGCCGACGCCGTAAGTCGCCAGCGAGGCGACGATCGCGGTCGTCGGGTCGCCCTTGGGGAAGAAAATTTGCGGGAAGATCAACGACGCCGCCGTGGCGTAGATGAAAAAGTCATAATATTCGAGCGCCGAGCCGATCCAGCCGCTGGCGGCGGCCCGTTTCGATTGGTGCTGGCCTTGCGGCTCATGATCCCCTGGGCTGGCCATTTTCGTCTCCTCCTGTTCGTTTTTTATGCGATTGATGTGGCGGGCGTCGTCGTTTGTCTAGGGGCGAAATGAGGGAGCGGCGTTCGACGTCGGGCCTTCGGCGCATTCCCTTGAACGTCTTCCCCCCAGCTTCCCCGGCGAGACCCGGGTTCAACTCGGCGGCTTGCGTATACCTACTAGTAAGTATATGCAAGAGCGTCGACCGAAATATAAGCAAAATCACGGGGGGAGGGGCGGGTTCGGATCGCCGCGTCGTGACCGCCGCCAATAGGAATCTGACTTCGATGAAGAAGCCAAGCTCGGAAAAGCTCGCATCGGCCGCGCGAGCGCCGCATGATCCCCAGCGAACGCGCAGAGCGATTCTCGACGCGGCGAGCGCGGTTTTCGCCGAGAAGGGCTTCAGCGGCGCCAATGTCGACGACATCGTCGCGCGCGTCGAGACGACGAAACCCACCATCTACTATCATTTCGGCAGCAAGGAGGGTCTGTTCGCGGCTGTCCTCGAAGACGTCTACGCGGGCATGCGCGACATCGAAAAGTCGCTGCGCTCCGAAGGCCTGCCGGCGTCCGAGGCGATGCGGGAGTTGGTGGGGATCACGTTCGACTATCACGCCGCGCATCCAGATTGGATAAGGTTGATTTCGGTGGCCAACATCCATGGCGCCAAGCATATCGCGGGCTCCGAAAGCGTCGCGCCGAGCAATTCCGCGATCCTGGGGATCTTGAGCGACCTCGTCGACCGCGGCGCGCGCGAGGGCGTGTTCCGCGAAGGCGTCGATCCCTTGCGTCTGCACCTGTTGATCAACTCGTTCTGCTTCTATCGCGTCTCGAACCGCCATACCTGGAAAGTCATCTTCAAGCGCGACCTCGAGGCGCCCGACGACGTCAAGGCGCAACGCGAGACAATCGTCGAATCCGTGCTGCGCTATCTCGCGCCGTGAAGAGCCGCTCCCCTCCCCGTTCTTACGGGCAGGGGCCGGGGGTGGGGCTCTTTCGCGCTTAAATAAGCGACCGCCCTACCCCTGACCCCTCCCCGCGAAGAGCGGGGAGGGGGACTTGATCATCATTTAACGATTATGTTAAATGATGCCATGGACGCGCTGACGCTGACCTTTACCGCTCTCGCCGACCCCACCCGGCGCGCGATTATCGCGCGGCTCGCGGAGGGGGAGGCGACTGTGGGGGAACTCGCGGCGCCGTTCGACATCAGCGGACCCGCGATCTCGCGCCACCTCAAAGTGCTGGAGGAGGCGCGGCTGATCGAGCGCAAGGTTCACGCGCGCTGGCGCGTGTGCTCGCTGCGGCGCGACAAGCTGAGCGAAGCGCAGGCCTGGATCGTCGAAATGCGCGACTTCTGGGAGAAAGGCTTCGACCGGCTCGAGGCGCTGCTCGCCAACCCACAATAACCCAACCCGCCGAAGGAGGATACGCCATGACGATCGAGCCTCTGGTTCTCAACCGCCATTTCAAGGCCCCGCCCGAACGCGTGTTCGCCGCCTTCACCGAAAAACCTTTGATGCAGGGTTGGTACGGACCCGAATCGATGACGACGCCGCATTGCGAGGTCGACGCCCGGGTCGGCGGCAAATATCGCATCGAGATGCACAAATCCGACGGCGCGGTGAACATCGTCACCGGCGAATTCAAGGAGGTCGCGCCGCCGGAAAAGCTGGTATTCTCCTGGGGCTGGCTCAACGGCGCCGGACGCAATCCCGAGACGCTGGTCACCATCACTTTCAAGCCGCGCGACGGCGGCACCGATCTGACGCTGGTGCAATCAGGCTTCCTGAAAGAGGAATTCCGCGATGGACATCGCGAGGGCTGGACGTCGAGTTGGAGCGCGCTCGACGCGTTGCTCGACGGGCGCCCGAAGGCGGCGACGGCGGGGCCCGAGGTCATGGGCGACTCGCGCTCGACCTACACCCGATCGGTGCGCATCGCCTTCTTCGAGAAAGGCGTCGCGCATGAGTTGAAGCCGCTGCCGCCGCATTCACCCGACATCATCGCGCTCAACCCGTTCGGCAAGATCCCCGTGCTGCGGCTCGGCGACGCTTCGCTTTATGAAGCCAGCGCGATCCTGCGTTACATCGACGAGGTCTATCCGGGGCCCGCGCTGATGCCGGCGGAGCCGCTCGCGCGCGCCAAGGCCGAGCAATGGATCAGCGCGTTCAACGCTTATTTCGACAAGCCGATCGTCAGGAACTACATCCTGCATTACATTTTCCCGCGCGGGCCGGAGGGCAAGCCGGACCGGGCGGCGATCGAGGCGGCGGTTCCGGAAATCCGCAAGGCGCTCGACGCGCTCGAAGGCGGATATGGCGACAAGGACTACCTCGTCGGCGACGCGCCGAGCCTGCCCGATTTCCTGTTCGCGCCGCCGATCAGCTATCTCGGCCTGTTCCCGGAGGGGCGCGACCTTCTCGCCCAGCATCCCAACGTCAAACGCGCGCACGAAACCTTCGCGCGACGCACGAGTTTTCTCGAGGCGACGAAACCCGCCGCCTGAAGGGAGGAGCCGCCATGACCGATTGGCCTGGGTCCGGCGCCACGACGCATACGACGTCAGAGCTTGAAGACGCGGCGCAGGAGCTGCATCTGCAAGCGAGACCCGAGCAAGCGCCGTAGCGGCGCGAACCGCTTCGCGTCGCTGCCGACGAGATAGCGCAGGCGGTCGCTGGGGTCGGTCGCCGCTTGAAGGATCGTCGCCGCGACGAGTTCGGGCGTTCCCGAATTGCGCCGGATATTCGCCCGCGCCGCCTTCACCTTGGCCATGAAGGGGGCGTAGTCCGGCGCCTTCGAGATATCCCAGGCGTCCATGGACCGGCCGCCGAATTCGGTTTGAATCGCGCCGGGCTCGATCAGCTTGACCTTGATCCCGAACGTGCCGAGTTCGTACCAGAGCCCCTCGGACAGGCCCTCGACGGCGAATTTCGACGAATTGTAGAGGGAAAACGCGGGTAAGGTCATGATGCCGCCGACCGACGACACGTTGATCAGCACGCCCGCCGTGTTGGCGCGGAAATGCGGCGCCACGGCCTGCACGCAGGCGATCAGACCGAACACGTTGACGTCGAACTGGCGGCGTATCTGCTCCGGCGTTCCGGCCTCGAGCGGTCCGAACGCGCCGTAGCCGGCGTTGTTGAGCCAGACATCGATGCGTCCGAACGCGTCTATCGCTGCCGCGACGGCGGCGGGCGGGCTCATGGGGTCCTGCACGTCGAGCGCGAGGAGCTTCAGCGAAGCCGAGGGTTGCAAGTCTCGCCCGGCGGCGGGGTCGCGCATGGTCGCGACGACGTTCCAACCCTTGGCGAGGAAGAGTTTAGCCGTGGCCTTGCCGATGCCGCTGCTGGCGCCGGTGATGACGATGGTTTGCGGCATGGAGGGACCTATAGGGTTCGTCGCTGACGGAGACTCCCTTAGGCTTATATCAAACTCACCCGCCGATCGCCTTGATCGTCTCCTCGACGGCCGCCGAGGGGATGCGAAAGAAGCCGTTGAAGGGTTGGTTGAGTTCGAGGATCAGGAACACCGCGCTGCCGACCGAGAAGGCGCCCACCAGCAACGCCACGACGCTGGTCGAATTCAGCCGCGAAAGAATCCCGAAACCGCAGAACAGCAGAAGCGCCCAGGACACCACGATATCCAGCAGCGGCCACGACACCGGGCTCGCCAGTTGCAGCGACATCAGCAGCCGGGTTTGTTCGATGATGCCGACGTTGACGCCGATCGTCCCCATCAGTTGCGTTTGGCCGGGGGTCTTAGGACTCAGCGCCGCGACGCCCTGGTTGAGCATCTTCAAGTTGGGAAGGTAAGCGTCGACCCGCATCGCATTCGGGTCGGCGTCGCCGCCGCCCCAGATCATCTTGTACGATCCCTTGATCGCCGCCGCGAGGCCGTGACGAAGCGGATCGGCCTCCGGTCCGTATTGTTCGAGCGCCATATCGAGTTGGATCGCGCGCGCGCTGAGGGTCTCGATGTTGGCCTTTTGCGAGGCGAAGAAGCCATAGGCCGAGCCGACCAGCGTGCCCAGCACCAGCGCCAGCAGCAGCGTGATGAGGCCCATGATCGCGCCGATCATGTCGCGCGAGCCCGTGGTCATGTGCGCTTCCGGCAGCAGCTTCTGCAGCAGCATGCCGACGTAGCCGAACACGAAGGTCAATGCGCAGACCTCGACCGCGATAAGAACGTCCGTCACGTTTTCGCCCCCTCAGCGGTTCGCCCCCCGCGACGGACCCGATCCAGCCTTAATCGAAAGGTCCGACCGATGTCCACCGGGGCAATACGTAAAGCGGGCTATCGCCGCCCTATTTCAGCCCGGCCGTCACATAGGCCACGCTCGCGGCGAGATCCACCTCGATCGTCTGGCTGTCGTGAACCGACGCCGCGAAGGGTTCGAACGAAAGCGGCCCGGAATAGCCGCCGGCGCGGAGCGCCCGCAACTGGCCGATATTGTCGATCCGGTCGTTCGCGTCGACCAACACGCGGTGCGGGTCGCGCATGGTCGCGGCGGTCGCGGCGGGGTCGGTCACGCCGGAGATATGCACGAGGCCGGTATGCTTGGGGAATATCTTCGTCTCGCCGGCGACGTAATGGTGGAACGTGTCGTGGACGACGCGGAACCGGTCGACCTCGCCGACCGCTTCGATCGCCTCGACGGCTTCCGCCTTGGTGCGGAGCGAGCATTCGACGAAGCCGAGCGGCTCCACCAGGCCGATGATTCCGGCCGCCTTCAGTAACGGCGCGAGGCCGCGCAGGGCCTTGCGCAGCGCTTCGCCGCGCTCGGCGGGCGAGCGCGTATAATTGACGTCGTTGACCGGGCAGAGCACCAGCGCCTGCGCTCCGCTGGCCGCCGACGCCGCTATGAGTTCGCCGGCTTCCTTCGCCCGCGCCTCGTCCCAGATGTTGAAGCGTTGCAGCGCGTTGATCGAGAGCACGCGCAAGCCGCGCGCCTTGGCGGCTTCGCCGACTTTCGCCGCCGGGGTTCCGTCCTGCAACGCGACGCCGGGCAGATCATTTCGGATTTCGACGCTGTCGATGCCGAGCCTGCGCGTGAGGTCGAAGAAGGCTTCGTGATCGAGACGCGGCGCGACCATGTGATTGAGAGAAAATGACAACGGAAAGTCTCCATGAGAAAGGCGCGCAAGCGCGTGATTGCGCCGGCGTTGAAAAGCGGGTTCAGCTCGCGCGATAGAGAGCCGGCTGCTCGCGTAAAGTGACCGGCACGCGCTCGCCGGATTGGATCGCCCGAACGCCCGCGTCGGTGACGACGGTCGCGACATAGCCGTCCCAGGCGCTCGGGCCGGTCACTTCGCCTCGCGCCGCCGCGATCAACCATGCCTGCACTTCGACGTCGAACGCGCGGCCGAACCTTTCCTTCCAGTCCATCGGCACGCGTCCGCTGAAGGTCGAGGCGCTCTTGACGATGATCGGATTGCTCTCGGCGAGCGAGGCGACCCCGGTTTCGCCGACGATCTCGCCGCGAATGTCATAGCCATAAGCGATATTGACGGAGGTCTCGATGGTGACGAGCGCGCCGCCGCGCATCTCCATCAGCGTGAACAACGGATCCGAGAGCGCGCCGCCGCGGCTGTTGCGGCGCGGCGACTTCACGGAGACGGCCACGGGCTCGTCGTCGAGCAGAAACCGCGCGGTGTCGATGTCGTGCACGGCGGTGTCGACCAGCGCCATTTCGCTGGTGTAGCTCGCCGGAACGGACGGGTTGCGATGCGCGCTGTTGAAGATCAGCGGCGCGCCGATCGCGCCGCTGGTGATCGTCGCTTTCAGCGCGACGTAATGGGCGTCGAAACGGCGCATGAATCCGACCTGGACGAGGCGGCGGCCGTGCGCGACCTCCGCGTCGATCACGCGCGAGCAATCCCCTTGCGTCGTCGCGAGCGGTTTCTCGCAGAACACCGGCTTGCCCGCCGCGATGGCGGCGAGGACATAGGTCGCGTGCGTCAGACCCCAGGAGGTCACCACCACGGCGTCCACCGACTTCGACGCGATCAACTCCTCGCCCGTCGCGAAGACTCGCGCGCCCGAAAGCTCTTTCGCCACCCGCTCGGCTTGGGACAAGTCGACGTCGCTGACCGCGACGACCTCGGCCCCCGACAGAACCTTCGTCAGGCGGCGGATATGATCCTGCCCGATCATACCCACGCCGATCACGCCGACATGCACGCTCATGTGTCTCTCCTGTAGCTAAAAGGGGTTCATGCCTTTGGCTTGGGCCAATATTTGTCGATGTAACTTTGCATCGTCTCGCGCATGAAGCGCCCGGAATCGTCGGCGCGCTCTTCCCAGCCAAATACGCAGGCGGTCATGATGCCGTCGAAGCCGACCGCCGCGAGGCTGGAAAAGAACAGGTCCCAGTCGATCTCGCCGTCGCCGATGTCCATGTGCTGATGAATGGTCACCTGCGCTCCGGGCGGATTGCAGATGTAGCGCAGGCCCGAGGACGCCTTGTGGTTGTAGGTGTCGGCGACATGCACATGCGCGAGCACGGGCGCCGCGTCGCGGATCATCTTGCCCATGTCGTCGCCGAAATAGAAGGTGTGCGGCGCGCAATAGAGGAACTTGACGTTCTTCGAGTTGACCATGCGGATCATGTCGACGGCCGGATGCAACGTCTCGACGAAATCCTCGGGGTGCGGCTCGACGTTGAGCTGAACGCCTTCGCGCTCGAACACCGGCACGAGTTCCTCCATCGAACGCCACCACGCCGCTTCGCTGGATTCGACGGTGTAGCGGCCGCCGCAGCAATTGGCCGTGTGCGAGCGGTCGGGCGACGGGCCGCGGCCGAACTCGGAATTCATGGTGTCGACGCCCATTTCGACCGCGATCTCGATCGCCTTTTTCCAATAGCGCACGGCGGCCTGCCGCTCGTCCTCGTGCGGACTGGCCCAGCGGTACATCGGCAGCAGGGAAGCGATTTTCACGCCATGGTCTTTCAGCGAGCGCTTGAAGGAAGCGATGCGCTCGGGATAGGCGCGCGGGTTGACCCACCAGGCCAGAAAATCCTCGCGCGGCGACAGCTCGATCCACTCGTATCCGAGTTCGGCGATCTTCCGCGGCAGCTCCTCGAGCGAGAAATGCCGATGCATGTGGGGATCGAGCGCGATTCTCATGGGTTCCTCCCGGTAGAACCCGTGTGACCGGGTTTCGCCTTGAAACTGCCGTAGCGGCGGAGATCGCTTCGCTCAAGCGACGGGCGTCATTTTCTGGCAAAAACTATCAAAAGCCCGCGGGGGGCGAATGATGGAGGTGCGTCATCGGGACGCACAGGGCCGAAACAGGCGCTTGCCTCAGCTCGTCGATGATGACGGCGGCGCCGTAGGCTTGACGCTGTGGCCGATGAGCGCTTCCGGGTCGGCGACGCCCGCCTGCCGCGCCGCCGCGAGGATTTCGCGCCAACTCGTCGCGTCGAGGGGAACGCCGCCCGCGATCCGCGCTCGTCGCCGCGCGCGCTCCGGTTCGCCGGCGGTCAGCACCGGCTTTTCCGGATCGATCGGCGGCGAGGCTTTGACATGGGCGAGAATGGCCGCGATCTCCCGATGGAAATAGGGCAGCTCGACGAACCGCGCCGGGTCGATGAAAATCGCGAACAAGCCGTTGATCACGCCGCCCGTTCGCGGCGCCGTCGTCTGGTTGGTGGGGCCGCCGCTCAGCGCGCCGCCCAGCAATTCGCAGGCGAGCGCGAGGCCGGAGCCCTTGTGGGCGCCGAACGGCAAGATGGCGCCGAAGGGCGCCTCGAACATCACCGCGGGATCGTCGGTCGGTCGACCCGCGCTGTCCATGAGCGCGCCCAACCGCGGCCGACGGCCCTCGTTGTGAGCGACGCGAACCTTGCCCATGGCGATCTCGCTGGTGGCGAAGTCGAGCACGAAGGGCGGCAGATCGTCCCCGGCGGGAATGCCGATGCAGATCGGATTGGTCTGCAAGCGGCCGTCCACGCCGCCGAACGGCGCGACTTTTGGCAATCCGGTCGAGACGACGTTGACGAACACGATCGAGATCAGGCCGGCCGCGCAGGCCTGCTCGCCATAGGTCCCCACCCGAGCGAGATGGTAGGCGTCGCGCAGCGACACGATCGCGACGCCCTTGTCTTGCGCGCGGGCGATGCCCCAAACGGTGGCCTCGCGCGCCGCCACATGGCCAAAGCCGAACGCGGCGTCGAAGACGCCGATGACGCCATCGTCGCGCAGCAAGGTGGGATGCAAGTTCGCGGTCACGTTCCCCGCGAGCCGATCCCTGACGTACATCGGCAGCAAGCCGACGCCGTGGCTGTCGTGACCGGACAGATTGGCGTCGACGAGATGGTCCGAGACGATCGTCGCTTCCGCAGGCTCGCTGCCCATCGCGAGAAGCATGGTCCGCGCGAGCGTCCGCAACGCGCCGTGCTCCACCGATACGCCGCTCATGTCGCCTCCCGTTTCAATGCGCCCATTGTGCCGAATGAGCACGCTCTTGGCGTCGAGGCAACCGTCGACCGCAATCTCGTCATCGCGAGCAACGCGAAGCAATCCAGACTGAGGCCAAAGTCTGGATCGCTTCGCTGTTGCTCGCGATGACGGCCAAGGGACCCGGGCTCCGAAGCGCCCGGGCGGCTGGCGTCAGACCGCGGGTTGCGCCGCGACCGTCCCCTTGCGAACACCGATGAAGTACCAGAGCACGAGCGCCGCGACGAGGTCGAACAGGAACAGCATCGCGAACAGAGGTTCGTAGCCGATGGTGTTGGCGAGCGCTCCGACCAACAGGGTGAACAGCGCGCCGCCGAGATAGCCGAACATGCCCGCGACGCCGGTCGCGGTGGCGACCTCGGGCTTCTCGAACACGTCGCCCATCAGCGCGTACATCATGCTGGAGAGCATCTGATGCGCGAAGCCGCCGAGCGAGAAGCAGAGAATGGCGGTGATGGGGTCGACGACGAAGCTGATCAACGCCGGCCCGATCATGCAAACAGCGCCGATCGTGATCACGGTCAACCGCGCGTTGACGATATGCAGCTTGAGATGCTTTTGCAGGAACGGCGCGGCGTAACCGCCGAGGATGCATCCGAGATCCGAGAACAGGAACGGCAGCCACGCGAACAACGCGAATTGCTTGATGTCCATTCCGCGCACGGTGACCATGTAAAGCGGAATCCAGAACGCGAAGGTCTGCCACGCCGGTTCGGTCAGGAAGCGGGCGATGATGATGCCGATGAACTTCGGCTTCGAAAGCACCGCCGCGATCGACGGCTTGGCGCCCAAGGGAGGCTCGCGGCCCGACTGGATATAGGCGCGCTCCTCCGGCGAGAGGTCGGGATGCGATTCCGGATCGCGATAGAGCCAGTACCAGACGAATCCGAGGATGACGCCGAGCGCGCCGGTCATCAGGAACGCCGGCCGCCAGCCCCACATCGAATAGATCCAGATCACCAGCGGCGGCGTGACCATCGAACCGATCGAGGAGCCGGAATTGAACCAACCGGTGGCGATCGAACGCTCCTGCGAGGGGAACCAGATGGTTGACACTTTCGTGCCGGTCGGGATCGCGACGGCTTCGCTGAGGCCGAGCAAGGCGCGGAAGCCCGCCATCGAGATCCATCCGCTCGCCAAGCCGTGCATTCCCGCGGCGAGTCCCCAGATCACGGCGGCGACGGCGTACCCAATGCGTGGACCAATCAAGTCGGTCAGATAGCCAGCGACCGGCTGCGAGAACGAGTAGACGAGCTGGAATGATGAGACGATGTAGGAATATTGCTCGGTGGTGAAGTTCAGATCCTTCTTCAGAATCGGAGCGAGTACGCCGATGACGTTGCGATCGACATAGATGATGATGGTCCCCACCAACATCAGCGCCAGCATCTTCCAGCGCAACCTTCCCTTCGGACGCATAACGTTCCCCCTCTAAGCCTTTCAAGCTGGCCCTTCGAGCCGGCTTCCCTCGTGTCTCACTCGCGCCAAAATTGGCCTGACCACTTGACCATTAGGCCGATTTGGAGGAATGTCCAGCGCAATTTCAAGCCGACAGCCAAAGCCCGGAGGCGCAGCGCATGTCCCTTTCCTTGACCCCTTTCACGCTTCATCCCGACAGGCTGTTTCCCGCCGACGCGGTGACGCGCGACATCGCTCGCGAACTTTACTCGTCGGTCGCCGCGCTGCCGATCCTCAGCCCGCACGGCCATACCGACCCGAAATGGTTCGCCGACGACGAGGCGTTCCCCGATCCGGCGCGACTGTTCGTGGTGCCGGACCATTACGTGCATCGCATGCTCTACAGTCAGGGCGTTCGTCCGGAGGACGTGGGCGTGCCGAGGATCGACGGCGGACCGGTCGAGACAGACCCGCGCAAGATCTGGCGCCGATTCGCCGAGAACATGCACCTCTTTCGCGGCACGCCGTCCTGGTTGTGGCTCAACCAAGCGTTCACCGAAGTGCTCGGCTTTCACGAGCGCCTGAGCGCCGACAACGCCGACAAGGCCTATGACCACTTCGCCGATTGCTTGCAACGGCCCGAATTCCGACCGCGCGCGCTGTTCGATCGCTTCCACATCGAGGCGCTGACGACGACTGAGAGCCCGCTCGACGATCTCAGGCATCATCGCAAGATCCAATCGAGCGGCTGGGGCGGCCGGGTGCTCACCGCGTTCCGGCCCGACCCCGTCGTCGATCCTGCGTTTCCGGGCTTCCTGGCGAATCTGACCGAACTCGGCCGCATCGCGGACATCGATGTTTCGACCTTCGAGGGCTATCTCGCGGCGCTCGCCAACCGTCGCGCCTATTTCAAGTCGATCGGCTGCACCTCGACCGATCACGGCCACCCCAGCGCGCGCACGGCGGACCTGCCTTCGAGCGAAGCCGCCGCGCTCTACGCCTGCGTCCGCGCTGGCGATGCGTCGCCCGCCGACGCCGAATTGTTCCGGGCGCAAATGCTGACCGAGATGGCGCGCATGAGCCTCGCGGACGGCCTCGTGATGCAAATCCATCCCGGCTCCATGCGCGACCACAACCCGTCGCTGTTCCGCGCCTTCGGCCGCGACAAGGGCTGTGACATTCCGTCTCAGACCGACTATGTGCATGCGCTGAAGCCGCTGCTCGACCGCTTCGGCAACGAGCGCGATCTCACCATCATCCTGTTCACGCTCGACGAGACCGCGTATTCGCGCGAACTCGCCCCGCTCGCGGGCCATTATCCCGCGCTCAAGCTCGGGCCGGCGTGGTGGTTCTTCGACAGCCCGGAAGGCATGCGGCGCTACCGCGAAAGCGTGACGGAGACGGCGGGCTTCTACAACACTGTCGGCTTCAACGACGACACGCGCGCGTTCCTCTCGATCCCGGCGCGCCACGACATGAGCCGGCGTGTCGATTGCAGCTATCTCGCGCGCCTCGTCGCCGAGCGCCGGCTCGAAATCGACGACGCGTTCGAGGTCGCCAACGATCTCGCCTATCAACTGGCGAAATCCGCGTATAAGCTCTGACCTCGAAGAGGGAAGCGCGATGCCGTTCCAGCCCGTCGGCAACCGGCGGCTCTATGAGCAGGTGGCGGATCAGATCGGCGCGCTGATCCGCGACGGCGAGTTCTCGTCCGGTCAGCGACTGCCGGCCGAGCGCGACCTCGCCAAGATGCTGGGCGTCAGCCGTCCGGTCGTTCGCGAGGCGATGATCGCGCTCGAGATCGCCGGATTGCTGGAGGTGCGCACCGGCTCGGGCGCCTTCGTCAAGGAGGCGCCGGCCAACCCTGAGCCAGCGTTGAACACCGGAAACAGCCCGAGCGACATTTTGGGCGCGCGTATGCTCATAGAAGGCGAGATCGCCGCGCTGGCGGCGTCGCGCGCGACTCGGGAGGATCGCGCCGAGATGGCGGAGCGGATCGAGGACATGGTGCGCGAGCATGAGACGGGGCGGCCGTGGCACGTCGCCGACCTCGGTTTCCATGTCGCCATCGCCCGGGCGACCGGCAACGCGGCGCTGGCGGGCGTGGTCGAGCGCCTGTGGCAGGAGCAGCACGCTCCCGTATTCGCGCTGCTGTCGGAGCGCGTGCGCCTGAACGAAAACTGGCCCGCCACCCTCAGCGGTCACGTGGCGATCATGGCGGCGATCCGCGCGGGCAAGTCCAAGGCGGCGAGAGACGCGATGCGCGCGCATCTGAGCCAGGTCCTCGACGTGCTGACCGGCGACGAGGACACAAAGGCGCCAGGTCGCGCGAGTCATGAGGTCGTCTCGTAGGTCATCGCGCCTCACCAGCAATTCTAAACGGCCTTCTGAGTTGGATTTTTCTCCTATTCGCGGAATCGTTTTTCTGATTCAAGGTCGGGATGGTGATCCTGGACCGGCTTCTGAACGACCTCAAGGACGCGTGCTCCGT
>Ga0302320_10002955_pt1 | contig 39748 bp, 34 predicted proteins | sample Bog_T0_3_FD_202130 | JGI IMG/M metagenome (GOLD analysis project Ga0302320, IMG submission 202130) | Peat permafrost microbial communities from Stordalen Mire near Abisko, Sweden - Bog_T0_3 | ecosystem: Environmental > Terrestrial > Soil > Wetlands > Peat | place: Sweden: Abisko, Stordalen Mire... | reverse complement strand
TACAGGCTCAACCGCCGCACCATGGAACCGGACTTGATGGTTCGACTGCTGCGCGCTTGCATCTGCACACAAACCATCACTTACAAAGAGCTTGTCGCCATGCCGGAGCTAGCTTGATATTCATCTAGCACAAATGCAAAAGCGTCATGCCCCGCTGGGCCGAGGCATGACGCTTCCATTCACAGATCATCGTAGGTGCCGGTCGAAAAGCCTGAGGCTCCCGGACAGGTGACGGTTAATTGCTAGCCGGATTTGACTGCGAACTGGTTTGGTGGAGGCCGACGGCAATGCCTACCGCGGCTGCAACACCAACGCTGCCGATGACAACTGCCGGTATGATGCTGCCTGCCACTATCCCCGCCGTGCCCGCACCCGCCGCACCCGCACCCACTGCCGCTCCTGCTACTGAGGAGGCGAGCAGGGGGGCGCGATCGATGTTGATGACCCCGATGGCTGGATCGACGAATTTGTCGCCCTTGCGCTGGCTGTCGACGATGAGACCTTTGACCCTGCCCTTGATCTGAACCGTCTTATTGACATAACTGGAGACGTCCTGGCCCTCTATCTGATACACGGCGCCATTCACGGTGATGAAGTAATGGCCGGCGTTATCGGTCGTGATGAGACCCGTCGCCTTGAAACTGGAACCCAGTTCAACCGTCGCATCGCCGGCGGCGATGGAGAAGGTGAGCGACTTGCCCGAGCGAACGCTTGCCAGTAGAACGCCTTGCGCGTTCGTAATTCCGAATGCGCCATCGATCGCCGCCACTTCAACGGTGGTGCCTGACGTAACCGAAACCAGGCCGCGCGAGTTGGGCGCGGTCGCCGTGACGCGCAGACCCTTGGCTTCAACCTTGTACGAACTGGAGGAAGACAGTTCGCTCTGGCCCTGCTGCAAGACCAGACGATCGCTGTACAAAGTGCCGCGCGAGCTTGTGGCCAGCATGATCTCGGCGCCTCTGTTCAGATGCAAATCTGCGGACGCCTGCCCGGTTTCCACCACCGACCCATCGAAAAGCGTGGCATCGCCTTTGACCGTGTAGCTGTCGACGCGCATGTCGCCGCGAGCGCTGACCGTCCCAATCGCAACCGTGCCGGCCGCCGCGTAAGACATCATGCACGCAAGAACTGCCGCAACCTGAAGTTTCTTCAACATTAACTTGCACCTCCGGGGAAATCAGACACGTTGGCTTCGCTGCGTCTGGCATCTCTTGTATAACCCATAAACGTTCGATCCGCAAGCCATTTCTTCCTTTGAAATCAAATATTTACGTAATGCATTTGTCATACACGGGCAGCCACCCCCCATTACCGGGAGGCCGTTCGCGAGCCTGCCCAGAGTCTTCAGCCGCCAGCCAGCGTGCCGCGCGGTTTTCTACGCAGAAGCCGGTTCCACTGATCCGATGCAAATGCTATGCTTCCGAGTTAGCCATGCTCTCTCTAATTCACCGCTCGGTTGGGATTGCCCTGCGATTCGTCGTCGCGGGTTTGTGCTGTCTTGGCATTTGGCACTCGTGGAAGCTGGCGCGCGCGGATTACCTGTTCCACCAGGACACCGAGGATTCCGTACGGGCGGCCATTGGCCTGGCGCCGGACGGCTGGGAATACTACATGCGCCTGGCAGAGTTGGACCGGCCGCATGCCCGCGATCTGGTGGCCACCTCGCTGCGCCTCGATCATTACAATGCCCAGGCCGATATCGAACTCGGGCTGCAATATGAGGCCGATGGAGACTACGGCCGGGCCGAGAGAATGCTCCTGGACGCCTATGACGTGGACCACACCTATCTGCCGCGCTGGAGCCTTGCCAACTTTTATCTCCGGCGCGACAACATGCCGGCATTCTGGGCTTGGGTCCGCAGCGCCGCCGCCATGCCTTCGGAAGATGTCGCGCCGTTGTTTCAGTTGTGCTGGCGCGTGACCACCGACACGAACAAGATCACCGAGGAACTGCTCAACGATAAACCCGATTTGGTCCGCCAGTACCTTCTTTTCCTGATCATGCAGGATCAGATCAACGCTTTGCCCGTTGTTGCCTCGCGCCTGATCGCCGTGGGTGAACCAACCGCCGATCGAGGCATGACGTTCTGGGCCTTGAACCGGCTCGTTGAAACCAACGACGCGCCCGCGGCCAATGCGCTGTGGCGCGCGCTCATGGAACGCCACTGGGTGGTTGCCGACTCCACGGTTCCCAACAACCCCACATTCGCGCGGGATCCGCTCCCTATCCACTTCGACTGGTCGCTGCCCGAGTATCCCGGCCTGCATTCCTGGCCAGGGTATTCCGGCCTCGAAGCGGAGTTCTCGGGAAGCCAGCCGGAAGACTGCACCGTGGCTGACCAGACCGTAACCCTGACACCCGGCAATTACAACCTGGCCTACTCCTACCACACCTCGCAGATTGCCCCGAATACGGGGATCAAGTGGCAGATTATCGATTCCAGGTCGCAAGCGGTTCTCGCCGAGTCAGACGATCTGTCCAGCGAGATCGTGACGGAATCGAGGGTCGCGTTTACGGTCCCGCCCGGCGCTTCCTTCGTCCGTCTCCACCTTGGCTATGAGCGCGCTCTCGGAACCCCACACATCGCCGGCATGCTCGTGGTGCTCTCGACGCAGGTCCAGCCTCGACCCTGACGCATTTTCTCAAATGGCGGAAGTGATCTGCGTCAGCCGCCAGATTCCCCGGTGAGTTCCGCAGCCCCAGCCGGGCTCACACGCCCCGGCCTGCTCTCTTCCGGCAATCGCGTCATATATAAGAGAGCAAGCACGAGGAACATCCAGCCCGAAACTGCCGGCCGCGGAAATGGGTAATCCACGCAGGCATGAAGCATAACCGAGATCAGGCCCAAACCCCACGGATGCCGGATCGCTTCGCGCGTCATCGCGGCGAACGGAACGAACACCAGCAGCAGGAAGGGAAATCCGCCGTCGGCGGCAAACTCTGCCCAATCGTTGTGCGCATGATTGGCGTAAAACGGGAAGTCCTTGACCGCGTAGCGCTGGTAAACCTCAGGAAAAGTTCCAAGGCCGTTGCCGGTAAGCGGCCGTTGCCTGGCCATGTCCACGGCCGCCACCAGGTAGTCCTGACGCATCGCGTACGGGGCGCTCTCTTGAAAGCGCTCCCACACGCGCTCCCACCCCACCGCAAGCGTGAACCCCGCCGCCAGGATGGGAACCATCGCCAGAATCGCAATGATTGCGCGAGGAGCCCGCCCGTTCACCGGATCCCTCAGCTTGACCAGTGCGATCACCAGCATCGCCAACAGTTCCAGGGTGCAAAGCACCGTGCCGGTGCGCGATGCCGAGCCGATCGCCGACGCATAAAGAAAGCCGCCGGAAAGTGCGTACCACCAGGACCGCCAGCCCTCGCTGAGGGCTCGCCAAAGGGCAATCGGCAACGCTAACTCAACGAATTGCGCGTAGTTGTTGTAATTGAGGAAGGTTGCATAAACGGTCGCATGCCCGGTCGGAATGAACCAGAGTACCTGGCCCTTGGAGGTAAAAAGTTGGGTAACGCAGAGCACCGCCATGACCGTGGCAAAAACCAGAAACGCGCTAAGCAGATTGCGCCGCGCCGAGCGCGACTGGCCGCAGACCTGGCTTAAATAAAAGACCCCGGCAAGAGAGCCCCAGCGCAGCACTGCCTCGCGCGTTTCAACGCTGGAGGCGGTGGTGTGCGCGGCAATCTGCACCAGGCCCCAGACGGGAATCAGGTACACCAGCCACGGCGTCCATCCGCCGGCAAGCCGATCCTGGGCGCCCCGTATGCCGGCAAGCAGGTACACGGCAACCAGAGCGAAGATGCCAATCTGAAAGGACTGGAGCGCCCAGGCAGTCTTCAAAAAAACGGTGACGGTGGTAAAGATGAGCAGGGCAAACAGGCACGCGGCTACAACAACCTTGTCCCGCCTGAAGGCTGCGTCTGCCCGGCCACCCCGCCCGGGCGTTTCGCGAATCACGATGACTGGCAATGCCAACATTGTATGTCACATCCCGACGGGAGCTTTATCGATAGGACTGCTTTGCGGCCATTACCCTTCAGTGCGCGATTTCATTGTCCGCCGCCGGCAAGCAGCGCCTTCACCGCCGGTTCAATCGCATCCAGCAGAATCCGCGGATACAGACCGACCCCCAGGCTCACCCCGGCCAGCAACACCACGCCGGTGACCTCCGGCCAGGTGATTGCGGCAAACGCATGCGCATGTTCTTGTTCAGCCACATGCACATTGGGGGTTGAATCGCTGAAGAATGCCTTCTGCAACGCCCGCCACGTGTACGCCACGCCCACCACGATGCCCACGCCGGCCGCGGCGGTCCACCAGGCGGCCACCTTCCATGCGCCCACCAGCACCTGGAACTCGGCCACGAATCCCGAGAAGCCCGGCAGCCCCATGGAGGCCATGCCGGCCACAACAAAGGCCCATGCCGCAAATGGCAATCGTCTGGAAAGGTGCATGGTCTCCAGTTCCGCCAACTGCCGCGTATGGGTGCGGTCGTAGACAATGCGCCCGACGATGGCGAAGAGCAGTCCCGCGATGATGCCGTGCGAGAACATCTGCAACACCGCGCCGGTGACGCCGATCTGGTTGAGCGTGACCAGGCCCAGCAGCACAAAACCCATGTGACTGACGCTGGAGTAGCCGATGACGAATTTGAAGTCGGTTTGCACCAGCGCCACCAGCGCGCCGTACACAATGCCCACAATGGCCAGCACGGCAAAGACATCGCGCCACGAAGCGAGGCCGGCAAACGAAAATCCCCAGGGATCAAGCCCATGCGGAAACAGCGCAATGGCCACGCGCAGGCAGCCGTACGCGCCCAGTTTCATCACTACGCCGGCCAGCAGCATGGAAGCCGCCGTAGGCGCGGCCACATGGCCCGTGGGCGCCCAGGTGTGAAACGGCCACATGCCGGCCAGAATCGCAAACCCCGTGAAGACCAGCGGAAAACACCACATCTGGAAGCTGACCGGCAAGCCTGCGTGGGCCAGGGCAATCAATCCCGTGGAGTGGCTGCCGGCCGTTGCGTACGCCGCAAGCAGGCCGATCAGCACCATCGCCGAACCCAGGAACGAGTAGAGCGCCAGCTTCATGGCCGCGTACTCGCGCCGCGTGGAACCCCAGATGGCGATCAAAAAGTACTTGGGCACAATCGCGATCTCGTAGAAGACGAAGAGCAGAAACAGGTCGAAGCTGAGGAAGACTCCATAAACTCCGCCGATCAGCGCCAGAAAGAAGGCGAAGAACTGGTTGGTCCGCAGTTCGATGTTCCAACTGAACAGCACCCCGGCCACCGCGGCCAGCCCGGTGAGCAGCACCAGCACGCGGCTGATGCCGTCGGCAGCCAGCAGGTAGTGAACGCCCATGGACGGAACCCAGGCGACATCGGTGATGATCACGCGCCCGTGCCCCATGCCGGCCACAAATCCCTGCACGGCCAGCGCCAGCCCCGCCACGGCCACGGCCAGAGCCACCCAGCGCGCCAGCGCCGCCTTGCCGCTGGGCAATAGCGCCAGCACCAGCGCCCCTGCAAACGAGAGATAAATCGTCCAAGCCAACATCAATCAAAATCTCCAGTGCGCCAGCAGGTTCACGACCGTTGGGTTCACGCTCTCTGTAATCAGTTGCGGCAGCAGGCCCACGAGCAGCATGAGGCCGATCACCGGGGCCAGCGCCATACGCTCGCCGTGGTGCAGGTCAGGGAAACCGGCACAGTGCGCGGGCACCGGGCCGGTAAAGAGCTTTTGGATTACGGTGAGAATCACGACGGCGGTAACCAGCAAGCCGAGAACAGAGACCGTAGCTGCTACCCAGGCCAGGGAGAAGACGCCGCGGAAGATAAGAAACTCGCCGGGAAATCCGTTGAGCCCCGGCAGCCCCAGCGACGAGAACAGCGCGATGCCCATCAGCCCGGCCAGCACCGGCGCAGGCTTGCGCAGGCCGCCAAAGTCGTCGATGCCGCGATGGCCGCCGGTACGCTGCTGCAACATGGCGACAAACCAAAACAGCGCCGCCGCCGTCACGCCGTGGTTGAACATCTGCAGGATCACGCCGTTCAACGCAGCTGCCTGGCTTGCCAGCCTGCCCGCGTCGCCCACTGCCACCGGAACCGCCAGCGCAAAAATGCCCAGCAAACAATAGCCCAGGTGATTCACCGACGAGTACGCAAAGACGCGCTTGAGATCCTTCTGCGCCGCCGCGGCAAACGCGCCCATCACCACCGTGATCACCGCCAGCACCAGCAGCGGCGTCCGCATCTGCGCAATCTGCACCCCAAAGAGCGGCAGCGCAATCCGCAGCAATCCGTAGACGCCCATCTTCGACATGGCGCCGGTCAGCAGCATGGTCACCGGCGAAGGCGCTTCGGCGTAAGCCGCGGGCAGCCAGGTGTGGAACGGCGCCATCGGCACCTTGACCGAGAAGCCGGCCAGCACGCCCACAGCAAGCCACAGCATCACGGGAATCCCAAGCAGCGACGCGCCCAAATGCGCCGTCACCAGCGGCTCCAGTTCGCCGGTCGAGGCCAGCAGCGTCAGGTGCGGGAAGTCCATACTTCCTGTCGAAAGGAAGACGGCCAGAAACGCGACCAGCAAAGCCACGCTGCCGGCCATGGTATAGACAAAGAACTGCGTCGCCGCCGGGCCGCGCCGCGCGCCGCCCCACAGCTTGATCAGGAAGAAAGCCGGAATCAGGCTCAGCTCCCAGAACAAAAACCAGTGGAAGAAATTCAGCGCCGTGAACGAGCCGAAGAGGCCCGACTCCAGAACCAGCACCAGCGCGAAATAGAGCCCCGGCTTGTGATGCGCGCGATGCGCCGCGTCGACGGACATCAGCGTGACGATGGCGGAGAGCACCAGCATCAGCGCGCCCAGAGCGTCCACGCCGAGGTGGTATTCAATGCCCAGCGACGGCGCCCAGGCTGCACGCTCCACCAGGCCGATGGTGCCGTTGGCGGGCAGTTCGCTCCACACCACCAGCGCCAGCGCCAAACTGGCCAGCGTGGTGCCCAGAGCCACCTGCCGCGCCCGCTTGCCCGCGAACAGCGCAATCGCCGCCCCCACCAGGGGCAGCACGGTCAACAGCGTCAATATCGGAAATCCGCTCATGCCCGGCTGCTCCAAATCAAGATTCCCACAAGCGCCACAACGGCCAGCGCCAGGATGCGCAGATAAGTCTGCACGCGGCCATTCTGCACCCGCGCCAGCAGTCCTCCACCCGACACCAGTTCCTCGCAGCCTTTGTCAAAGCCGCCATCCACCCAGTTGTTATCGAGGAAGCGATTCAACTGCGCCCACAATGCAAAGGCCCACGCAACCCCGGCCACCAGCCCGCCCCACACGCGCCGGTCAAGCCAGTCGGAAACCCGCGCCCACCAGCCGTAAAACGCAATCACCGTCACGCCGTAGAACTCATCCACATACAGCCGGTCGCGCAGCCAGCCCCAAACCGATGGGACTGCTTTTTCCAGCACGTCCGCATCCTCCGGCCTGGGATTGTCGGCGCCATACAGCTTCCATCCCAGACCAATGCCCAGGAAAACCACAATCGTCGAGGTCCCCATCAGCGCCAGCAGGCCCGGCTCGGCAAAACCATTCCACGCGAACTCCGCCGCCCGCCCATCAAGAAACGCCCGGAACCACGGCCACGCCGGCGTTCCCAGCAATCCAAGCGCCATGGCAAAGAAGGCCAGCACCACCAGCGGCAGCGTCATCACCGCCGGACTCTCATGCGCCGGCTTGCCGCCCCTCCAGTGGCCGAAGAAGACATAGGCCACCTGGCGCGTCATATAGAACGCGGTCAGCAGCGCGCCAAAGACGAGCATGTACAACGGCGCCCGCGCCACATTCCAATGCAGCGCCACCTCGAGAATCCCGTCCTTGCTCCAAAATCCGGAGAAGAGCAGCGGAAAGCCGCACAGCGCCAGCATGCCCACGGCATAGGTGATAAAGGTGAGCGGCACGTCGGCCTTCAGTCCGCCCATCTTGCGAATATCCTGCTCCCCGTGGCAGCCGTGAATCACCGATCCCGCGCCCATGAATAAGAGCGCTTTGAAGAACGCGTGCGTGATCAGGTGGAACATGCCCACCGCGACGCCGCCCATGCCCAGGCCGGCCATCATGTAACCAAGCTGCGAGACGGTGGAGTAGGCCAGGATACGCTTGATGTCATTCTGCGCCACGGCAATCAGCGCCGCAAAAACCGCCGTGAACGCGCCCACCCAAGTGACCACAATCAGCGCAGTCGTCGAGCCATGGGCGAGCGGCGTCATGATCCCGCCCGTCAGCGCCCCGGCAGCCATCAGCGGATAAACGCGCGCGACCAGGTAAACACCCGCCGCCACCATGGTCGCCGCGTGAATCAGCGCGGAGACCGGCGTGGGGCCTTCCATGGCATCGGGCAGCCACACATGCAGCGGAAACTGGCCGCTCTTGCCCGCCGCTCCGGCAAAGATCAACAGCCCAATCGCGCCCGCCGCCGTCAACCCAAACGCCGCAGGCTGCGCAAGCAATGCGGCCAGCGCAGCATGCTCCATCGAGCCGCCGCCGTGGTTGTAGAACAGCAGCGTGCCGCTCTGCGCAAAAAGCCAGACGATGCCAAGCAGAAAGAAGACGTCGCCCACGCGCGTGGTGAGAAAGGCTTTCTTTGCCGCCGCGGCCGCCGCGGGCTTCTGATACCAGAACCCAATCAATAAGTAGGAAGTAAGTCCGACTAACTCCCAGCCCATAAAGAGCAATAACAGGCTGTTGGCAATCACCACCGCCAGCATGGCGCCGGCAAAGAGCGACATGAAACAGAAGAAGCGCGTGAAGTTCTCGTCGTGCTCCATGTAGCCGACGGAGTAGATGAAGATCAGCAGCCCGACCAGGCTGACCATCGCCAGCATCACGGCGGAGAGCGGATCGAGCACCCAGCCCAGGTCCACGCTGGCCGTGCCGGCTTGCATCCAGGCAAAGTTCACCGTCTCGCGCGCCGCCATGCCTTGCGCCCATGCCCCCACCACATGCGCCAGCGCCGCCAGCGAGAGCAGCAGCGAAACGCTCATCGCCCCAATGGCCAGCGTCGCCGCGGTCTTGCGCCTCGGCTGCTTCAGCAGCGCGGCCAATCCGGCGGCCACAATCGGCAGCGCGGGAATCAGCCACAGAATCCCCGTGATCGGAGAGGCTGCCAACTGCGGAGTGAATGAAATCGATTCCTGCATCAACCCCTCACCCCTTCATCCTGTTCATAGCGTCAAGATCCGTCGTATGCGCATGGCGATAGATTGAAATCACCAGCCCCAGTCCCACCGCCGCCTCGGCCGCCGCCACGGCGATGGAGAAGATGGCAAACATCATGCCCGTCAGCAGCTCCGGATGAGGCCCGTAGCGCCAGAACGCAATCAAATTCAAGTTGGCCGCGTTCAGCATCAGCTCAATCCCGATCAGCACCAGGATGGCATTACGCCGCGTGAGAGCTCCGGCCAAACCAATCGAGAATAACAGTGCCGCGACCAGAAGAAACCCTCCCAGCGGCGTGGATCCAATCGTCACCTGGCCCTCTCTTTCTCGTCCATGGCCACAATCACGGCTCCAATCAGCGCGGCGGTCAGCAGCAGCGCCACAATCTCCAGCGGCAGCACGTAGCGGCTAATCAGCGCCTGTCCAATCTCGGCCACCGTCACTGTGGGCGTTGCTGTTGGCGCGCCCCCTGGGCCCGGCAGCGCGTAGGCGCTGGCCAGCACCGCCCAGCCCAGCACCGCAAACACGCCCGCGGCAATCACGAGGCCGGCAAACCAGTTCTTGCTGAAGACGCCATCTTTCGGCGTCTCAGAGCCGCGCGTCAGCAGGATCGCGAAGACCACCAGGATAGCGACCGCGCCAATGTAAACCAGAATCTGCGCGAAGCCGGCAAACTGCGCATCCAGATCAAGGAACAGGAGCGCCAGGCCGGCAAAGGCAACCGTCAGCGCCAGCGCGCAGTGCACGGTATTCTTCAACAGCACCGCGGCCAGCCCGCCGGCCACCGTGATTGCCGCAAACAGGGTAAAAGCAAAGCTCATCGGCAGCCGCTCCCTTTCAAGGGCTTGCATTCCCACAAATGCTGGGTGCCCCCGGCCCAGGGTCCCCACGGACAGGTCTTCGTCCGTGGGGCGGAGGTCTCGCCTATGAGACCGGGGATAGCACATAACTCGCTCCGCCCAAGCTTACTCCGCATAGCGATATTTCCTCGGACCAAAGTGCTCCGCGCGCATCCCCACGCGGGCCATGGCAACATAAGCCAACGCCAGAATCGCCGAGCAGTAAACCCACTGCTCCCATCCCGGCCCAAGGAATCGCCAAAGCGCGGTCACCAGCAGGTTGAGCATCGTAAGCGGCAGCACAAACTTCCAGGCAAAGTTCATCAACTGGTCTTGCCTCAGTCGCGGCAGCGTGCCCCGCAGCCAGATAAAAACGCAAATGGAAAGCATCAGTTTGGAGAAAAACCAGATCCACGACGGAACCCAGCTCAGGAATTCAAACGGCGCCGACCATCCACCCAGAAACAGCGTGGTGCCGAGGCCGGAGATCGAAAACATGGCCAGATACTCGCCGAGAAAGAACAGCGCAAACTTGAAGCCCGAATACTCGGTGTGATAACCGGCGACCAGTTCCGACTCGCCTTCCGGCAAATCGAAGGGCGAGCGATTGGTCTCTGCCGTGGCCGCGATGGCGTACATCAAAAAGCCGGCCAATCCCCAGGGCGTGAAAATGTACCAGTGCGGCAGTCCCCAGGTGTAGTGGTTCTGCGCCTCGACGATCTTGCCCAGCGAGAGCGAGCCGGTAATCATCACCACGGCCACGCTCGACATCAGCAGCGGCACCTCGTAGCTGATCATCTGCGCCACGGCGCGCATGGCGCCCAGCAGCGAATACTTGTTGCGGCTCGACCACCCCGCCATGAAAACCGACAATTCCGTCGACGCGCCCATGGCAAAGAAGAACAGCAACCCGGCGTCCATTTCCACCAGCGCCATGTTGCGCCCCATGGGCAACACCGCGAAGCCCATGAAGACCGCCACCACCAGCACGATCGGCGCAAGAAAATGCACGACGCCATCGGCGCTGGAGGGAACAATGTCTTCCTTGGTCAGCGACTTGATGCCGTCGGCCACCGGTTGCAGAATTCCGAACGGTCCCGTCCGGTTGGGCCCGATGCGATTTTGAATGCGCCCCAGTCCCTTGCGCTCCAGCACCGTGGTCAGCGCGAACAGCGCCGGAAACAGACAGATGATCACCACCACGCTCACCAACACGCTGGCCACCGGCTGCATCCACAGCGGCAAAAAGCCCACCAGCGAGTGCTTGAGAAGAACGAAGATCTGGTCCAATAGTTCGAACATGGGCTAGTTTCCTTCTCCTGGTTTGGGCGCGGGTGCGGGCTGCGGCGCCGGAGCGGCTGTAGCCTTCGCGGCCGTTGCATCCGCGGCGGCCTTTGCCTTGGCGTCGGACTTGGCCCTGTCCGCCGCCAGACGCGCGTCCACCACGCCCGCATCGGTGGGATGAATCTGCTGGAAATAGCGATTGGGCCGCGCCAGTTGCCGGCGATCCAGCAGCAGGCTCTCAAAACGATCTTCGGTGCTCAACTCGAAGACCGTATCCATCTTGATGGCCTCAAACGGGCAAACCTCCACGCAGATCTGGCAGCTCATGCAGACGGAGATATCGATGTCGAACTCGGCGGGATAAAACTGCGGCTTGCCCAGCGCGTCCGGCTTCTTGTCTTTGGATTTTTCAATATAGATGCACTTGGGCGGGCACTCCTTCTCGCATATCTGGCAGGCCACGCAGCGCATGCCTGCCTCCCAGTCGAGCCCGTCGTAAATGAGGATCGGAAACACGCGCGCCGCCTCGATGGGAGCGATCCGCTCCTCCGGATACTCCACCGTGGTCAGCCGATCGGCAGAGAAAAAGCTTCCGGCAAAGTTCTTTGCCGTCTCCGCCAGCCCCTTCAGTATTCCCTCACCTAGCAAGTTACCCCCTAAAATCAGCTTCCAGCTTCCAGCTTCTAGCTTTTAGCTTTTAGCTTTTAGCTCTTAGCTCTTAGCTATTAGCTATTAGCCTTTAGCTTTCGGGTGCGCATTCCGACTTCCTGCTTCATCCTGCCACCATCTTCCCCGTCAGCACGAAAAGCTAAAAGCTAATAGCTAACAGCTAACGGCTATCTGTCCACTTCACCCAGCACAATATCCACGCTGCCGAAGATCAGCACCACATCGGCAATGTCGCTTCCCAGGCACATATCCTCAAGCACGGTCAGGTTAATCAAGCTCGGCGGCCGCACGCGATACCGATACGGATTCGGACCGCCATCGCTGATCAAATAAAAGCCCAGTTCGCCCTTGGGCGCTTCAATCCGTCCGTAGGCCTCGCCCGGCTTGGGCCGGAAGCCGCGAAGCTTCGCCTTCGGGTCCATAATCGGGCCGCCAGGAATGTCTTTCAGCGCCTGCTCCAGAATCCCGATCGACTCCCGCATCTCCAGTATGCGGATCATAAAGCGGTCATAGACGTCCCAATGATCGCCCAGCGGCACGCGGAAGTTGAAGCGGTTGTAGATGCCGTAACCGTCAACCTTGCGAATGTCGTAGTTCACGCCTGAGGCGCGCAGCATGGGTCCGGTTACGCCGGCATTCACCGCCAGTTCCGGCCGCAGAATGCCCACCCCCTGGGTGCGGGCCATCAGAATCTCGTTGGAGCTGAGCAACTGGTCGAACTCGTCCACAAACGCCGGCAGCCCAGCCACCACTTTGCGCGTTGCATTGAGCCAGGCCGGCGTGGCATCCACGCGGCAACCGCCGAAGCGCATGTAGTTGCACATCATGCGTGCCCCGGTCAGCGCCTCAAACAAATCCAGAATCTTCTCCCGCTCGCGGAAGGCGTACATCAGCGGCGTGCCGCTGGCGCCCATCTCCTGGATCAAAAAACCTATCGAAGACGCGTGGTTCTGCACCCTGGTCAGCTCGCCCAGGATCACCCGCAGGTACTCGGCGCGCTCGGGCACCTCCTGGCCAACCAGCTTCTCCACCGCCAGCGCGTAGGCCCAGTTGTTGGTCAGCGGACAGATATAGTCCAGCCGGTCGGTATAGGGCATGGAGCCCAGGTAGCTGATGTCCTCGGCGATCTTTTCGTGATTGCGATGCAGATAGCCGAAGACCGGCTTGAGGCGGATCACCCGCTCGCCGTCCAGCGCCACGTCCATGCGGAAGACGCCGTGCGTCGAGGGGTGGTGCGGCCCCATGGCCACTTCAAGCAGTTCGCCGTCGCCAGACGGCTCAATGACGGGCGGACGATTCCAATCGTCCAGCTTGCTCTTCCTGCGCGCCAGTCCAGGAGTCGTCATTGGCCGCCCGTCCGTTCCTGGCCCGCAGCCGCCTCTTGCCCTGAATGTTCTGCCCGGTGCGCCGCAGCCCGTGCCAGCACTTCATCATGCGCCGTCGGCTCGTACTCAAAATCGTCCGGCTCCACGTAATCGCGCCGCATGGGGTGGTCTTTGAACCCGTCCCACATCAGCAGCCGACGCAGGTCCGGGTGACCCGCAAACACAATCCCATACAGGTCGAAGATCTCCCGCTCCTGGAACTCCGCCGAGCGCCAGATCGGCGTAACCGATGGCAGTTCCAATTGGGTCGAGCGGTTCACCGTGCGCATGCGCAGCACCACCGGCCCATGCTTTTTGGCCACCGAAAACAAGTGGTACACCGCTTCAAGGCAACCCGGCTCCACGCGCGTGCGCGTCTCTTCCACGGTCTCTTCGATCGTCTGCTCCACGCCGTCCACGGTCCGCGTCACGGTGCGCGTCACCTTCACCTTTTCCGCAATCTCTTTGTCCGGCCAGTCCACACCGGTCACATTGGAAAGAAAGTCCAGCGCCAGCTCCGCGTCGTCGCGCAGGAATTTGGCAATCGCCACCGCGTGCGCCGGATTAAGCCGCAGCGAGTGCTGCGCGCTGGCGCTCGGGTTGGGCACAATCTCCACCCCCGCGCCCGGCACGGCCGCCTCAATCGCCGCCTTGATCTCTTCTACCGTCTTCAATCCCTGTTCCCTCAGAACTGTTAGCTGTCAACTGTTCACTGTCACCTGATGACTACCGGCACCGTCCAGATACCCGGATTCGACGCGGGCTCCAGATCGTGCTCACCCTGCACCGGCACGGGAAACTCGCCTTGTGCTTCGGCATCCAGGTGCCGTGGCCGGCCCGCGCCGGTCAAATGCTGGGCATCGATTTTTTTCTGCAACGTCATAAACGCCTGAAGCAGCGCCTCCGGCCGCGGCGGGCAGCCGGGAATATGCACGTCTACCGGAATATAGCGGTCAATCCCCTTCAACACGTTGTAACCCTGCTTGAACGGCCCGCCGGAAATCGCACAAGCTCCCATGGCGATCACGTACTTCGGCTCCGCCATCTGGTTATAGAGCCGCACCACCTGCGGCGCCATCTTCTTGGTCACCGTGCCGGAGATGATCATCATGTCGGCCTGCCGTGGCGACGGACGAAAGACTTCGGCCCCGAACCGCGCCAGATCGTAGCGCGCCATGGTGGTGGCAATCATCTCGATGGCGCAGCAAGCCAGCCCGAACTGCATGGGCCAGATGGAGCTGCGGCGCCCCCAGTTATAAAGCTCCTCGATGGTCGTTACGAAGACGCCCTGCTTGCCCAGTTCGATCTTCAGTCCCTCATCTACAGCCATCGTCGCTCCTTGCCAGCTGACAGTCGACAGCTGACAGTTGACAGTTGACAGTTTTAAGTCACTCGATTCAAATCATCGCCGGCCTTGCCCACGGCAACGAGCTTACCTATCTCTTCACGGCCTTCGGCGCACTGCCTTGACCTCGTCATTTCCGTTCCACCCGTGCTGCTGGGGCAAGAAAACTGTCAGCTGTCAGCTGTCCACTGTCATCTGTCGTCACGCCCACGTCAGCACGCCCTTGGCCCAGGCCCACGCCAACCCCTCGATCAGCAGCAAAACGAACACCAGCATGGCCAGGCAGGCCGCCGCGCCTAACCCCGTGAACGCCACGGCAAAGGGGAGCAGAAATACCGCCTCCACATCGAAGATCAAAAAGATGATTGCATACAGGTAGTACGCCGACCGGAACTGCATCCAGGCGTCGCCTTTTGACTCCAGGCCGCACTCGTAAATCGCGTTCTTGATCGGGTTCGGTTTGGGCGGGGAAAACAGCCTGGCCCACAGCCACGCCAGGCCCAGCGGAGCCAGCCCAAAACTGAGCGCCGCCACAAACAGAACTGCCAGAGAAAAATAGGGGTTTGAGGCCATGGTCGAAAAAGAAATCCTTCTGAATCAACGTACCAGTTCAAGCCCGGTTTTGGCGAAGAAAGTGCTCCGCCGAGGGCCCGGTTGCGACCGTTTTTTCACCCCCATCCCACCCTGTGAACCGCTTCCGCGGCTTTGCCCACGGCTCTCCCTCCATCTTTCGGTGGACGACACGTCCTGCCTCTGGCCTGTTAACCTTTTTTCTATCCCCCTGGCCTTCCCCACATCGCCACAAGGGGAGTCTGACCGCGTCCCCGGAGATCACCTGACCATGTCGAATATCGGGTTCAAGGCAGCGTTCACCAGATGGCTCAACCCTGCGCCGCGCCGCCGCGGGTCACGCCGGCTCCTGACCGCCTGGATCGCTTTTCTGGCACTGGCGGGTCCCTGCGCCCTGCAAGCCGCCCCAAAGCCTGAATCTGCCCCTGCATCTGCCCCCGCATCGGCCCCTGCATCGACCCCGGCAGCAGCAACCGCTGCCGCGCCCGCCACCGCCAATGCCGATACGCCCGCTTACCCGGCGCCCGCCGGCATCACCGGCCCCACGTCTGCCTTCCATGATTCAGTGGCTGCACGCTACGACTACGCATTCGGCAAAGACATGCCGTTTTTCCCCTCCAACGCCACCACCACGACAGGCCAGTTCGTCAGCCCCAGAAGCTTTCCCACCGCCCAGTACTGCGGCCACTGTCACCAGGAGGCCTACCGGCAATGGCGCCAGTCGGTCCACTCCAACAGCTTCCGCGCTCCGTGGTACCTGAAAAACGTGAACCTGCTCATCGAAGAGAAAGGCGTGCAGTTCTCGCGCCACTGCGAGGGCTGCCACAACCCCGTCGCCTTGCTCAGTGGCGACCTCTCGCAAGGAATGCCCAAAAAGCGCCCCTTCGAAGAGGAAGGCATCACCTGCTCCACCTGCCACTCCATCGTCTCCACAGACACCACCGGCACCGGCAGTTACGTCATGGGCGTCCCCGCCGTGCTCGTCGATGAAAACGGCGCGCCCGTCACCGGCGCCGTCTCCGACGCCGAAATCCTGGCCCACCTCGACCGCCATTCCAAGGCCGTCATGCGCCCCCTCTACCAAACCGCCGAGTTCTGCGCCGCCTGCCACAAGGCCGCCATCCCCCGCCCGCTCGACGACTACAAGTGGCTCCGCGCCTTTACCGTTTACGACGAATGGCAAGGCGCCAGCTTCACCAAGCAATCGCCCCTGCCCTTCTACCGCAAAGACGTAGTCTCCACCTGCCAGACCTGCCACATGCCCCGCGAGGCGTTGGCCTCCGCCGCCATCGATCCCGGCGCCAAGGACGGCAAGCTGGTGAGCCACCGGTGGCTGGGCGGCAACACGCTCATGCCGCAGTTCTACAACTTCGATGAGCAGGCGCGGAAGCTGGTGGCCTTCCTCAGGGATGGCCCGGACGGCAAGGGCGTGCTCAACGTGGACATCTTTGCCCTCGAAAAAGAGAGCGCCGCCGCCACAAAGACGGAACCGGGGTCCCCCGCGACAGGTCTTCGCCGCGGGGGTGGTGACGAAGTGTTGGTCGCGCCCCTCGGACTCACCCGCTTCTCGCTTGTCCCCGGCGAAACCCTGGTGGCCGACGTCGTGATCCAGAACAAGGGCATCGCCCACTCCTTCATCCCCGAGCAACGAGATTTCTACGAGGCCTGGGTCGACTTCACGGTGAAAGACGCCTCCGGCAAGACCCTCGCCGAGAGCGGTTTCATCCAGCCCGACGGCAACCTCGACCCCTCCGCCCACTCCTTCACCAACCGCCTGATCAACATCAAAGGCGAGCTGAACGACCTGCACCAGGTCTGGCGCAACCGCGTCCTGGCCTACAACAATGCCTTCCAGTCCGGACGCTCGCAGTTGGTCCGCTACCGCTTCCGCCTGCCGAAGAACGAGTCCGGGCCCATCGCCGGCCAGTTCTCGCTGACGGCCACCGTCCGCTACCGCCGCTTCAACCAGCACTTCATCGACTACGCGATGGACAAGAAGCCCTATCCGCTGCCGGTCATCGACATGGCGACGGAGACCAGGACCTTCAAGATCGGCGAAAACGCCCCTCTTCCACTGGAATCTCAAGGACATTCGCTGGGCGCGCAGCCCTCGCCGGGCCCACAGCCCTCGCTGGGCGCGCAGCCCCTTCCAAATCCAGAGTGGATGCGCTGGAACAACTACGGCATCGCCCTCTTCGACGCCCAGCAGTACCAGGCCGCCGTCCACGCCTTCGAGCGCGTGGCCGCCCTCCGCCCCGACTACGCCGACGCCTTTACCAACAGGTCCGTGGTTGAAGTTTGCTGGGAGAAGTACGACGACGCCCGCGCCAACCTGACCAAGGCGCTCGCCCTGCTGCCCGGCGATCCGCGCGCCCTCTACTATCGTGCTCTGGTCGAGCGCAATCAGGGTCAGGTCAAGGCAGCCATCGCCGACTTACAGGCTGTTCTGGAAAAGTATCCACGCGCCAAAGACGCCCTGCGCGAACTCGGCTTCAGCTACTACCAGCAGCACCAATACGCTGAAGCGCGCAGCGCATACGAGCGGCTGCAAGCCATCGACCCCGACGACCTGGCCGCGCACTACCAGCTCGCCATTCTCTACCGCCGCCTGGGCGACAAGCAGAAAGCCGCCATCGAGTCAGCCAAATTCGCCGACCAGAAAGACGACCCCACCGCCTCAACCTACGCCCTCGAATTCCTCGGCAAGCACCCTGAAGTGGCCGCCGAGAGCGTGGTCTGGCACACCCACGACCTGACCGGCGATCCGGTGAAAAAGCCGGACAAGATCGAGTACAAATACATTCCCGGCGCAGGCGAATAGGCAAGAAAGCTGAGAATGCGCCTGGTCTAATGCGTCAGGCTGATAGGCCTTTATGCTTTGTAACAGGGCACGACTTCAGTCGTGCCGAAAACACCGCCTTTATTGATGGCCTGGGCTTTAGCCCCTGCCGTCGTCTACAAAACCTGACCATTATTGGTCCGCCGAAATGTCGTCTATTTCTGACGCGCTCCACTAGCTGCCCAAGGCAAATTCCCGCGCCGATTCCAGCAACCGCGTCACCGCTTCCTTCGAGCACGACTCGGTATAGATACGCATCAGCGGCTCCGTCCCGCTGGCGCGCAGCAGCAGCCACGTCTCGGCAGCGTTCGGCTTGCCTGCCGCCTCGGGGTTGTCGAGATAAAACTTGACCCCGTCCAGCGTGTCCACGCGCAGAATCGGCATTCCAGCAAAGACCGGATCACCGGCCGCTAAACTCTTAGCCCGCGCGATGGCGCCGTCCTTGATCTCGTCCGAAATGTGCAGATCGATCCGCCCATACTGGTGCTCGCCATATTCGGCTTGCAGATCGGCCACCAACTGGCCCAGTGTCTTGCCTTCCTCGGCCATCACGTTGGCCAGCAGAAGCGCGTTCAGCAGGCCGTCGCGCTCCGGCAGATGGCGCTGAAAGCCGATGCCGCCCGACTCCTCGCCGCCCATCACGATCTCCCGCTCCAGCATCAGGTCAACCACATATTTGAAACCGATGCCGTGCTCAATCAGTTCCCGCCCATGCTTGCCGCAGATGCGGTCCAGCATCCGCGTGGTGTTGAAGGCGCGCGTGACCGCGCCCGGCCAGCCTCTGCGCCTGAGAGCCCAACTCAGCAACACAGAAAAGATCTTGTGCGGATCCACAAACTCTCCGTGCTCGTCGGTAGCGCCGATGCGGTCCGCATCGCCGTCGGTGCACAGTCCAGCCTGGCAGCCGTTGGCCACCACCGCTTCGCCCAGCGCGCGGATGTGCGGCTCAATCGGTTCAGGATTGATGCCGGGGAAAAGCGGATCCACATAGCCGCGAATCTGCACGTGGTCCACGCCGATGCGGGTAAAAATGTCAGAGAGCAGAGTCAGCCCGCAGCCATACATCGAGTCAATGCCAAACTTCATTCCCGAGCGCGCAATCCGATCGAGGTCTACAAAGCTCTCAATGGCCTTCAGATACTCCGGCAGGAAATCCACTTCCTCGATGGGCGCCGGATGGGCGGTGCGAGCCACGGGCCGCCCGAGCCGAGCCTCGATCTCCCCGATGATCGACGGCTTGCCGGAGCCGCCGTAAGACGCCTTGTACTTCACCCCGTTCCACTGCGCGGGGTTGTGCGAAGAGGTGATCATGATGCCGCCGGCAGCGCCGCGCTGGCGCACGCCGTAGCTCAGCGCCGGAGTCGGCGTGATGCCCTTGGCCAGCAGCACCGGGATCCCCGTTGCAGCCGCCACCTCGGCGCAGGCCCGCGCAAATGCCTTCGAACCAAAGCGCGTATCGTAGCCGATGCACAGCCCCTTGGCCGGGTCTTCCTTGTCATGGATGTACGCGGCAATGGCTTCGGCAGCGATGCGCAAGTTGGCGAACGTAAAGTCGTCGGCGATGACGGCGCGCCAGCCATCCGTGCCGAACTTGATCTGAGATTGAGACATGAGCGGGTTCTTCGTCTCCCTGGTGTCTGGGGCTAGCTAGCGAGCATTTCTCACAGGCCGCCAAGAATTGTAGCGCCGGCCTCCTGGCCGGCTGTTCGGAGGGCCTCCCGGCCCTCCGGGGGACCGCCAGACCTCGATTTCCGCGTTCTCGCGCCCTCTGTCAGAAATTCAGGCTATGTATCTGGGTCAAGAGCACCGGCGCGGTTGCGGAACCACAGGGCCGGTTTTGCGGTTTCGTGGTCTTCTACCTTAAATGAGGCCGCGCGCCTCCCGCAATGTGCCCGGCGCGTCGCAGTGCACAAGCAGCAAGGCGGCCCACCCTCCCACAAGGAGTAGACCGCCCGGTTGCATTCCGACTGTGAAAACTTGGCCGCCGGAAATCCTATGAATAGAAACGCGCCGCACTTCAGAGCGTCCGTTTGAACAGCGGCGTGGCGATCAGCAGACAGCCAATGCCGAAGATAAAAAGAAACGCCAGGTCAAACCGGATGGCCGCAAAGCCGCCGTCTTTGAGGATGATCGCCTTGAAACCATGAACGCAATAGGTGAACGGGTCAATCACCGCCAGCGCGCGCAGCCAGGCCGGGAACGCGGAGATCGGGTACATGGCGCCGGACGGATAAAACAGCAGCAGGTTGAGCACGCCGAACATGGCGCGCGGGGTGAGCGGGTCTTCCACGCGGACCATGAAAAGGAACATCATGCCGTTGAAGGCGATCGCCGTGCCGAGAATGAGACAGAACAGCTCCAGCAGCGCCTCGGGATGGAAGATGATGCCCAGGCCGGCCATCAGCGAGCCGATCACCGTAAGGCAGATGCCCGACAGCGTTGCCTTGATGGCGCTGGCCATGTTGAGGCCCAGCACCAGCTCCAGCCGCGTAATCGGCGTGACCAGGTAGCCCTCGTGCACGCCGCGCGCCTTGTCGTCGATGTACAACATGCCGCCGCCGATCATCACCGAGATGTACATGGCCAGGGCGATGCAGGCGGGCAGCAGAAACTTCATGTAGTTGACATAGGGATACAGCTCGACGATCTCAAGAGCGACGGAATTGGCCAGACGCGGCTGAATCACCGGCGCGTTCACCGCGTCCACCACCAGCCCCAGCTCGGCCTCCAGCGAACCGGAAGTGAATTGATCCGAGTTGTCGGTCACGAATCCGATGCGCGGCGCATCCTGCGCGGAAACGCGCCGTGAATACTGCCTGGGGATAATGACCGCGCCATCCACCTTGCCGGTGCGCACGTCTTCGCGCGCCTGGTTCTCGTCGGTGTAGTTGACGGTGGTGAAGGTCTTGATGTTGACGGCGATCGAGTCAAACGCCTCGCGCAGCTTGACTGCCTCCGGGCCATGGTCGTAGTCCACCACAGCCACGTGCGCGCCCACAATCTTGCCGCCGAATGCATTGCCCATGATGAGCAACTGCATGATGGGCATCATCAGCGACATGATCATGAGCATGGGAGAGCGGAAGAACTTGCGCATCTCGCGCTCGACAATGGCCAGCATTCTGTTCATCGCTGCTCTCCTGGGCGCGGCGGCAACATAAACGCCGGCGGCTTCACCTGCTCATCGCGCAACTGTCGGCCGGTGTAGTGGACAAACACATCGTCGAGGGTGGTGTTCTGTACGCTGAGCGAGGTGATGGTCTCTCCCAGGGACGTTGCCAACTCCACAAGTTGCATGGTCGTCTTTGAACCCGACGTGGTGAGCACGCGATAGAAGCCCGCGCTTTCGGCCTGCACGCTGGTTACGTCCTCAAGGCTCTCCAGGCGTCCTTTCCACTCTGCGGTTTCGCGATTGAAATGCACCTCAACCACGTTGGCGCCGGGAACGCTGTGCTTCAGTTCCATGGGCGTGCCCAGGGCCACCAGCTTGCCGTGATCCACGATGGCGATGCGGTCGCAGAGCTTGTCGGCCTCTTCCATATAGTGGGTGGTGATGAGCATGGTCAGGTTGCGCGTGCGGCGCAGGTTGTCCAGCATCTCCCAGACCGCGATGCGCGAAACCGGGTCCAACCCCGTCGTCGGCTCGTCGAGAAAAAAGATGTGCGGGTTGTGCACCAGTCCGCGGGCGATCTCCAGCCTGCGCCTCATGCCGCCGGAGAGCGTCTTGGTCTGCGCGCCGCGCCACTTGGACAGGTCAACCGCTTCGAGGACTGCGTCGATGTTCCTCAAACGCTCCGCTCTGGGCACGCTGTAGAGCTTCGCGTAGATGCTCAGATTCTCTTCGACGGTAAGGTCGGGATCGCTGGTCAGCGCCTGGGGAATGACGCCGATCATGCGCCGCACATCGTCCGGATCTTTAGCCACATCGTGCCCGCCCACCAGCGCCTTGCCGGCGGTGATGGGCACCAGCGTGGTCATCATGCGGATCAGCGTGCTCTTGCCGGCGCCGTTCGGCCCCAGCAGCCCGAAGATCTCGCCCTCGGCCACGGAGAAACTAACATCCTTCACCGCCTCGAAGTCGCCATAGCGCTTCACGATGTGCTCCACGGCGATTGCGATGGGAGCGCCCCGATCCGCGTTCTGGTCAGGATAGAAAGCCTGCGTGCTCATTTCTTCACCAATTTGGCTTTCGGAATGTAGACCTCCGCGGTCATGCCCGGAACCCAGCGCTCGCCGGGATTGTCGATGAGAAGTTTCAACTGGATGGTTTTGATGTCGCGCTTGCGGGCGCTCACGTCGCGTTGAGTGGCGAAATCAGCCTCTGCCGCCTTGTTGATCACCTTGCCCTGCAACGTCTCGCCGCTGGGCATCATCACGCGCAGGCTGTCGCCCAGTTGCACGGCATTCTCCTGCGTCTCCGGCAGCGGCGAGTAGATCCAAGTCTCAGTTAAATCCATAATGGTGACGATCGGCGCGCCGGCAGCCACCACTTCTCCCTGCCGCGCCGCGCGCACGTTCACCTTGCCGCTCACCGGCGCAAACACCTGCGAGTAGCCCACCTGCACCTGCGCCTGCTCGGCAAGCGCCCTGGCGTTCGCCACTTCGTCGCGCGTCGAGTCCACCGTCCGCGCCGCCACGGTGGTCAGCATCTCATGGGCGCGCGCCTGGCGCAGCGATGCCTCGGCCGCGGCCACATTTTCTCTGGCCGACTCGACCGCTGCCTGGGCCGCTTGCAGGCTGGTCACCGCGTCGTCTTTCGCCTGCGCGCTCATAATGCCCTGCTGGGCCAGCGCCACGGTACGGCTGGTGTCGGCCTGCTGGTGCTCAGAGTTGGCCTGCGCCTGCGCCAGCGCTGCCCGCGACGCCTTGACCATCGCCTCGGAATTCACCGTGGCGCTGCCCGTCTCCCCGCGCGTCTGCCGCTCGGTCTCCACCGTCTCGGTCAGCTTCCAGTTCTGGCTGGCGGCCGTGGCTTCGGCGGCCTTGCGCGCCGCTTGCAGGTCGTCGCTCTCGATCACCGCGATCAACTGCCCGGCCTTCACGCTCTGGCCTTCGTCCACCAGCAGCGTCTGGATACGGCCCTGGATCTTCGAGCTGACCACCACCTCGTTCGCATCCACCGTCCCAATCATCTGCATGTCGCCCGTGGGACGCACGGTGACGAAATACCAGATCAGCGAACCCACCGTCAGCATGCCCAGAATCAGAAAAACCCTGTTACGCGCGTTCATAGTTGCCTCGATTGATCTGCCATCGCTGAAGCAGATTCCTTCTCAATTTTCACGGTCCGTTCCACAATCGAAACCGGCGCCTCAATCGTCTCCGGCATCGGCCCCGCCGCCAGCACCCGTTCCGCCGCCCGCCGCCCGTGCTCGCGATCGGTAAAGACCGTCTGTCCCAGGTACTCGATCGCCGCCTTGCGCCGGAACTCAAGCGAGGCGCGCGAGAACGGGTCAAAATCGTCGGCCATCATCCGCATCATGGGCGCGGAAAGAAAATAGAAGACATTCGCGCCCAGTGCCGCGTACATCACCTGCATCCCATCCACGGCGACCAACTCCCCGGATGCGATCCCCTCTTCGATTACCGCCCGCGTTCGCTCGCCCAGAGGCTTGAAGTGCAGCTCAACCATCGGGCTCAGCCCGTTCGGCTCGCCCTTGGTCATGCGAATCATCTCCTGCTGCATGAGCTTCTGAAACACCGGCTCGGAGTAGATGCGGTCAAAATGATGCAGCGCCGAGTGCAGAAGCCGCTCCCCCGGCGAACTGCCCATCCCCAGCGCCCGCAGGCTGTTGGCCGCCACGCGCTCCGCCACTGCTTCCAGCGCCGCCCCATACAGGGCCTCTTTGCCGTGGAAGTAGTAGTAGATCAGTGCCTTGTTCACGCCGGCCGCCTCGGCAATCTGCTCCGTACGCGCCCCGGCCAGCCCATTCTCGCTGAACTCCCGGGTAGCCGCGTCCAGAATCCGCGCCCGCGTCTGATCGGCGCGTTCGCCTTGTGTCCGGATTGTTGTCGTCTCTGTCATCTTCTTGACTAACCGGTTAGTTTGACTAACTGGTTAGTAAGCTACCCCAAGACCGTAGTTCTTTGCAAGCCCTCTCTTTTTGAAGACGGACGAGCACCCCAAAATATTTGAAATCGAATGGATTGTTTGTGATTCGAGCCGGTTGGGCCAGCTCTTGAGGAGGTTCAGTGGGCTCCGCGCCGCTTTTCAGGCAAAAAAGCTGATCTTCCGCCCTGGATCGTCGTCCGAAGACCGCATGAGGCCCTGCGGCTCGTCTTCATCCAGGGGGTCGTCGAACTCGTCTTCGCGCCCACCGGCCGACTTGCCGCCGCTGGGCGTATATGTCTCGTCCCCAGTCCGGGCAAAGTTCTCGATATCGAAGACCCCGCTCAGGCCCAGGCCGGCCGGCGGCTCTTTGACCACTGGCATCGAGCGGATTCCGGTAATGGGCCCGATCTCCATCTGCTCCCCCTGCCTGAGAACTCCCCTTGACGGCGTATATCGGCCTCAATCCAGAGAACTTTACCCCCTGTCCGAATCCGAGACGGCCGGCCCCCGGAGCCGTCGCCCCGCGCTTGCCCCGTAACGGCGTGGATTCCCCCGCAATTGCCTCTGGAAAAAGCCTTGGGACGCGGCGCTATAGTGAAGTCTGGCGATTTCTCACGACCTTGCTCAGGCGTGACGACTCAACGCGGTAACAGAACCCGTTCCCTCGCATGGGAAGACGAAGCGGCCGAAGAAACCCCGGACCGGCGCGTGCGGCAGGATGTGTCCTCCAACGGACGCACATTCGCTGCCACGCCGACCGAGATGGGGGACGGCGACGCTGTACCGCGCTTCGGCTCCTCCGCCCCTCCCGGGCGGCCATCCAGCGGCTGGACGCGTCTGTTTCTGACCCTGCTAACCCTTGTGCTGCTGGGAGCGCTCGGCACCGGCGGCTGGGTGCTCAAAACCTACCTCGACCGCGACAGCCGCTTCCGTATTGCCGGCGCGGGCAATATCCAGGCCACCGGGCTCACCGAAGTCAGCCGCGCTGAGATGCTGCCGGTCTTCGGTGAAGACATCGGACGCAATATCTTCTTTATCCCGCTGGCCGAGCGGCGCAGGCAACTCGAGCAGATTCCCTGGGTCGAGCGCGCCACCGTCATGCGCCTGCTGCCTGACCAAATTCGCGTCTCCATTGTCGAGCGCCAGCCGGTCGCGTTCGTCCGCCAGGGTCAGCAGGTGGGACTGGTGGACGCTAGCGGCGTTCTGCTCACCATGCCGGCCGCCATGATGGCCCAGCACCACTACTCCTTCCCGGTGTTGACCGGAATCGATCCCCACGACTCGGCCACCGCCGCCGGGACGCGGATGGCGGTTTACGGGCGGCTGTTGGCCGAACTGGATGCCGACGGCCAGCATCTCTCCGAGCAGATCTCCGAGATCGATCTCACCGACCCGGAGGATGCGCGGGTTCTCATGCCCGAGCAGGGCGGCGATGTTCTGGCCCACTTCGGTGAAGACCACTTCCTCGATCGCTACCAGCGCTACAGAACCCATATTGCCGAGTGGCGCCAGCAATACCCCAAGCTGTCATCGGTCGATTTGCGCTATGACCAGCAGGCAGTGCTGCAGATGGGCCAGGGTGCGGACGCCACGCCGCCTGCCACCGCCCCCCCCGCGGCCGCGGCGAACGGAACTCCGGCAAAGCCATCGGCAAGCGGGCCGGCACTGGATGCCCAGACCCCTACTGCCCACCCGGCGCAACCCGTCAAAGCCTCCGCAAGGCAGCAGGCCAGGAACTCGGCCAAGGCCAGGAGCTCCGCGTCCAGAAGCAAGGCGGCAAAGAACAGAAAAAAGCAAGCGGCGGCAAAGCGCTCCGCACTCGACATCGGCCAGCAAAGAAAGCCCCATCCGGCCGCGGCGCCGGGGCAGGGTCAGTGAGTTCTAGACGATGAGCCAGAAGCAGGACAGCCTGATCGTAGTGCTCGACATGGGCAGCGCATATACGCGCGTGCTGGCGGCTGACCTGAATGAAGGATCGCTGCGCTACCGCGGCCACGGCATGGTCGAGTCGGCGGGCATGCGCAAAGGCCTCATCGGCGAGCTGGCTCCGGCCATCAAGGCGGTCAAGGCGGCCAACGACCAGGCCGAGCGCAGGTCGCGCGCCAACATCGGCGAATGCGTGGTCGGCGTCGGCGGGCCGCACATTCGCGGCCTCAACACCACCGGCGGCGTCGAGCTGGGCGCGCGCATGCGCGAGATTACCAAGGAAGATGTGCGCAACGCCGTCGAGCGCGCGCGCGCCGTCGAGCGGCCTCCCGATCGCGAAATCCTCCACCTGCTGCCGCGCCAGTTCATCCTCGACGACCAGCCCGGCATCTTCGACCCCGTCGGCATGGTCGGCGCGCGTCTCGAGGTGGACCTGCATATCGCCACCTGTTCCGGCTCGGCGCTGCAAAGCACCGTCACCTGCGCCAACCGCGCCGGCCTTGAAGTCACCGAGGCGGTGCTGGAGTCCATCGCCGCCGCCGAGGCCACCCTGACCGCCGACGAGCGCGAACTGGGCGTCTGCCTGCTCAACATCGGCTCCCACTCCACCGATCTGGCCGTCTTCTTCGAGGGCGCAGTGGCCCACACCGCGTCTGTGCCCATCGGCGGCGCGCACTTTACCAACGATCTCGCGGTGGGCTTGCAGATGCCCGTTGCCCAGGCCGAGCAGCTCAAGCGCGAGTTCGGCAATGCCGTGGTCACGGACGTGCCGCAGGACGCGGAAATCGAAATCGCCAACCCGCATCCGCAAATCCTCCGCCTGCGTACCATTGCCGAGATCCTGGAGCCGCGCGCCCGCGAACTCTTCTATTTCATCAAGCAGGACCTTCGCCAGAGCGACCTCATGGAAGCCCTGCGTCTGGACGACGTGATGGATCTGCTCGGCGCCGGCTGCGTGCTCACCGGCGGCGGCGCCATGTTGCCCGGCCTGCTCTACATTGCCCAAAGCCAGTTGCGGGTCCCGGCGCGAACCGGTCTTCCCGTCCGCCTCTCCCACATGCCCGGCGAACTCGTCCACACGGGGTTTTCCACCGCCGTCGGCCTGCTCTTGTACGCCCACCGCACACGCGTGACCCGTGCGGCTGAAAACAACACCTTGCGCGCCAAGCTGCGCGCCCTCTTTGCAGCCAGTTTTTGACCATGAGGAGACCCAATGAAAATCGAAGCCAGTGAATCCGCCGAGATGCGCATCCAGTATTCCGACGACAGTCTGCGCGGAGCCCGCATCAAGGTCATCGGCGTGGGCGGCGGCGGCGGAAACGCCGTCAATCGCATGATCGCCGCCCGCATGGAAGGCGTCGAGTTCATCACCGCCAACACCGACGTGCAGGCGCTCAAGACCTCCCAGGCTCCGGTCAAGCTGCAACTGGGTGTTCGCCTCACCTCCGGCCTCGGCGCCGGAGCCAACCCCGACGTGGGCCGCCGCGCCGCCCTCGAAGACTCCGAAAAAATCATCGAAGCCCTCGAAGGCGCTGACATGGTCTTCATCACCGCCGGCCTCGGCGGTGGCACCGGCACGGGCGCCGCGCCTGTCATCGCCTCGCTGGCCAGCGAGATGGGAATGCTTACCGTGGCCGTGGTCACGCGTCCCTTTGCCTTTGAAGGCAAGCGCCGCCTCCAGCAGGCCGAGCGCGGACTCAAGGAACTCATTGAGAGCGTTGACACTTTAATCGTTATCCCCAATGAGAAACTGCTCGCCCTGGCCCGCGACGCGGGATTCTTTGAGAGCTTCCGCATCGCCGACGACGTCCTCCGCCAGGGCGTGCAGGGAATCTCCGACATCATCACCATCCCCGGCATCATCAACCGCGATTTTGCCGACGTAAAGACCACCATGGCCGGCATGGGCCAGGCCGTGATGGGCACCGCGGTGCGCAGCGGCGAAAATCGCGCCATGGAGGCCGCCCAGGCCGCCATGGCTTCTCCTCTGCTCGAGGCAGGCGCCATCGACGGCGCGCGCGGCATCCTCATCAACATCACCGGCTCCAGCGCCCTCCGCCTCTCCGAGGTCTACGAGGCCTCCTCGCTCATTCAGTCCGCCGCGCATGAGGACGCCAACATCATCTTCGGCGCGGTTCTCGACGAGAAGATGGGCGACGAGGTCAAGATCACCGTCATCGCCACGGGCTTCCGCGACCAGATGCCCGAGCGCCGCGCCCGCATGTTGAATCTTGAAGAAACGCCCGTCGCTCCTGTGCCCGTGGCCGAGGTCCCGGTGGTCGCGGCCGACACCTGGATGGAAGAGCCCGTCAAGGCGCCCCTCGTCGATCCCGGCCCACCGCGTTTCAAGAGCCAGGAGGAAGAGCCTGAAGAGGAAGCGGCCGAAACAGACGAGCCCATCTTCTTCTCGGCCTCCGGAGCGGTCGCGGTCAGCGTCACGGTTCCGCCCATCGTCGCACCCTCTCCCGCAGTCACCGAAGACGAACTGGAGTTTGAGCGGATGTCGATGCCGGCCCCGCCGCACTTCGCTGAAATGTCGGAAGAGTCCACCTACACTCCGCTGCCCAGAGACTACGCGTCCGACTTTGGCAACGGCGTGCGCGGCCCGGCCTCCAACGCGTCGGACGAGTACGCCTCGGCAGAGCCGGTAACGGCAAACTCAGAGGCCGATGAGGAGTCGGAACGGGACTTGGATGTTCCCGCGTTCATGCGCAGGCTGCTCTTTTAGCAGCCTGACGCTTTCGGGTCATTTGCTTTCGGCTGTCAGCGCTGTATAGTGCAATATAGACCACAAAGACAGGCAGCCGTGGCACAATTGCATGCAGTCTTTGTTCTATTTCGATACACGCTTGAGACCTCGTTGGATTGAGGTTGTGTTCTTGGGCACGGCGTCCGCGATCCGCATTGCAAGCGGTTCGCGGGTCAGCAGAAAAGCACGAAGTGCGCCGCCTTTGGGGGCAGTTCACGGCACGGAATCCACAGTTGAGAGGAATACTGACCAGATGACGGATTCTCGCCTTTGGGCAATTGGTTTGACCTTGGTATGCCTTGGATTTGGCGCAGGCGCACCAGCTTTGGATGCGCCGCACACGTTGCATCGTGCCAAACCGGCAGAACGTCATTTCGTTGACCCTCACCGCGCCGGCCATCATCGGGCTGCAACCCACACAGCAGCCAGGCCCGCGGCCGCAAAGTCCCATGCAGCCACACATGCTGCCACCGCACACCCCGCTGCCGCACGCACTCCCGTCCATGCCGCCCCCAAAGCCAGCGCCAAGGAAGACCTGCGCCGCGTTGCTCTCCACACCCGCCGCCATCGCTGGCACGAGCGCTTCACCGCCAGTTCCTTCGCCGACGGAAACATCTTTGCCGACGACCTCACCGCGGGCGAAGACCCCGTCGTCCGCCAGGCTGCTCTCGATGCGCTGGGCGACATGAACGGCACCGCCGTAGTCATCGACCCCTCCAACGGCCGCATCCTCGCCATGGTCAACCAAAAGCTGGCCCTTTCGCCGGGCGCAGAGCCCTGCTCCACCATCAAGATCACCGTCGCCATGGCCGCCCTCTCTGAGGGCCTCGTCACCAGCGACACGCCTGTGCAACTCGCCGGCTTCCGCATGAACATGACCCAGGCGCTGGCCAAGAGCAATAACCTCTACTTCGAAGAACTGGGCCGCGAGCTCGGCTTCGAGCGCGTCCGCCACTACGCCACCCAATTCGGCCTCGGCGAGTTGGCCGGTTATCACATTCAAGGCGAGCAGCTCGGCGTCTATCCCGATCAGGAGATCCCCGCCGCCGAGGGTGGCGTGGCCCGCATGTGCAGCTTCGGCCAGGGCGTCTCGCTCACCCCGTTGCAACTCGGCGCCTACGTCGCCGCCATCGCCAACGGTGGAACTCTCTACTACCTCCAGCACCCTACCACCAAAGAAGAAGCTGCCAAGTTCAAACCCAAGGTCAAGCGCACCCTCGACATCGCCAGTTTCGTTCCTGAGCTGCAAGACGGCATGGCCGGCGCCGTCGAGTACGGCACCGCCCGCAGCCTGCGCGCCAACTTCCAGCAGTTGCCCGTCTTCGGCAAAACCGGAACCTGCTCCGACAAGGGTACCCGCTTCGGCTGGTTCGCCTCCTACTCCGATTCGCCTCAGGGAAGCCTGGTCACCGTCTTCTTCCTTGAAGGTGGCCGCCCCACCTTCGGACCCCGCGCCGCCGAGATGACCGGCGAGTTCTACAGGAACCTCTGGGACCACAACTACTTCGCCGACAAAGCCTCCCAGGAAGCCAAGGCCGCCCCGCCTGCCGCTTCGGAGAATTCTTCGGCTGCGGGTGCGCAATCCTCCACGGAAGTCTCCGCCGAACCCTCCGTGCAGTAGAAGCGCGCAGATCCTCGCATCGATGGAACAAGAAAAGCCGCCTCCGGGCGGCTTTTTGACTGATGAAAAAACCCACCTTTGCGTTTCCGGAGGGAGCGTGGGCGGGGTACCCAAAACGTGGGTCGAGCCCCACGAATAAAGCCCCTCGATTGAGCGGGGCTTTAGTATCTGCGTGAGAACTGGGTTTTAGCGCTGACTTGCTGACTTGCTATGCCCCCCGCGGCGGGCGCTAACTTGCTGCTTTTCAACACAACCCTCTTCCACTCAACGTCCACTGTTTCGTTCCGTGGCCATGAAAGCCTGATTCTCACGCACGTACTTTAGCCCCGGGTCCATCACCCAAATTGCCAAATTGACTTTGTCAACAATCTGATGAGCCGCCCGCGAGCGGCTTTTTCGTCTGTCTTTCCGCTGCATTCCCATCTACTGCAACGAATTCACCTGCCAGGCATCGAACAAGGTAGGAGCTTCCCTTCCGCCTGCGCCCACCCCTGACTGACGGAACCGGAAAATCAAATCCCCCGAAAGCGCAGACAGGACCCAATTCATGGCCTTACCCACGCACATTTTGCTCCTGTACGGCTACCTGCTGCTGTTCGCCTGGGTTCTGGTCGAGCAACTAGGCATCCCGCTGCCCGCCACGCCCGTCCTGCTGGCCGCCGGGGCGCTCTCGGCCCAGAACGAGCTCAGCTTTCCCCTGGCTTTACTGGCGGGCCTGGCCGCGGCGCTTATGGCAGACAGCGTATGGTTCTTCGTCGGCCGCCGTTTCGGGCACGCCGTGCTGCGCACGCTCTGCAAGCTCTCGCTGGAGCCGGCGATTTGCGTGCGCCGAACCCAGGACTCGTTCTTCCGCCGCCGCCGTCTCACCCTGGTCACCGCCAAATTCATTCCGGGGCTGGCCACGCTGGCTCCGCCGGTGGCCGGGCAGAACGGAATGGCCTACGGCACTTTTCTGTTCTTTGACGCCATCGGCTCAACACTTTGGCTCCTGACCATGCTGGTTGCAGGCCGGCTCTTCGGCAGTCTGCTTCAACGTGACCCTGGCCTGCTCGACTGGGCCGGCCGGTTCTCCGGCGCTCTGCTCATTCTCGGCATTCTCGGTTTCTTCCTCGTGCGTGTCATCCGCCGCCGCATGGTGCTGCGCAAGCTGGTCAAAGCGCGCCTCGAGCCGCAGGAACTCAAGGACCTGCTCGACGCCGGCGAGCCCGTCTACATCGTGGACCTGCGCCATCCCCTGGAACTGATCCCCGACCCCTTCACCTTGCCCGGCGCGATCCACTTCTCGCCCGATTCCCTGGCCGAGCGCCACCAAGAGATTCCCCGCGACCGCGATGTAATCCTCTTCTGCTCCTGCCCCAGCGAAGCCACCGCCGCTAAAACCGCCATGACCCTCCACAAGCTGGGCATTGAGCGCGTCCGCCCCCTCCGCGGCGGCTACGACGAGTGGAAGCGCCTCGGCTTCCCCCTCGACGCGGTCGAACTGGCCCCCGCCACCGTCAAGGCATAAGCAGCCGCGACGCGGTCAGCGCGAATCTCAGGGTGCCCCATGTCTCGACTTTGAGGCATGGGATACCACCAAACCCATCTGCACACACTTCCCCGCTCCCACCCGTTAAGCTAAAGAGTTGAACGCGGTCCCACCCGCGTGAGGAGCACCCCCGTGGCCTACGACGATTTACGCGACTGGATCAAGACCCTGGAAAAGCACGGCGAGCTGAAGCGCATCCGCGAAGAAGTCTCGCCCGAGCTCGAAATCACCGAGATCACCGACCGCGTCAGCAAAATCGGCGCGGCCATCGGCGCCCCCGGCAGCACAACCAAGGGAAGCTATTCCCCCGGCGGCCCCGCCCTGCTTTTTGAAAACATCAAGGGCCATCCCGGCCACAAGGTCTTCATCAACCAGTTCGGCAGCGAACGCCGCATGGCCATGGCCCTCGGCGTCGACCGGCTCAGCGAGATCGCCGAACGCATCACCGGCCTCATCAATCTCAAAGCTCCGGAGGGCCTGCTCGACAAGCTCAAGATGCTGCCCCAGCTTGGATCCCTCACCAGCGCCTTCCCCAAGACCGTCCAAGCCAAGGACGCCCCCTGCAAAGAAGTCATCGTCAAAGAGAACATCGACCTCAACCAGTTCCCCATCCTCAAGTGCTGGCCGCATGACGGCGGACGCTTCATCACCCTGCCTTGCGTCCACACCAAGGACCCACGTTCCGGCAAGCGCAACATTGGAATGTATAGGATGCAGGTCTACGACGGCCAGACCACCGGCATGCACTGGCAGCGCCAGAAGGTCGCCGCCGAGCACTACCGCAACGCGATGCGCGCGGCCTCTGAGCTCGAATCCACCGAAAGCCCGCTCACAACAAGCGTTGCAGCCATGGCCGAGTCAGGAGGCGGCGCAGTGGCGATCCCTGACGGCCCCATCGGCGGCCTGCCGCAAGTCGCCCTCGGCCATCTCAAAGGCTCGCGCTTTGAAGTTGCCGTAGCCATCGGCACCGATCCCGCCACCACTTTCTCCGCCATCGTCCCCGCCCCGCCTGAAGTGGAAGAGTTCATGATTGCCGGCTTCCTCCGCGGCAAGCCCCTCGAAATCGTCCAGTGCGAAACCGTCGATCTCCAGGTCCCCGCCCACTCAGAGATTATTTTGGAAGGCTACGTCGAACTCGGCGAACTCCGCTCCGAAGGCCCCTTCGGCGATCACACCGGCTTCTACACCCTCACCGACGAGTACCCCGTCTTCCACCTCACCTGCATCACCCATCGCAAGGACCCCATCTACGCCGCCACCATCGTCGGCAAGCCGCCCATGGAAGACGCCTGGATGGGCAAAGCCGTCGAACGCATTTTCCTCCCCGCCATGAAGATGCAAATCCCCGAGATTGTCGACATTCATCTCCCCGTCGAGGGCGTCTTCCACAACCTCATGCTGGTGTCGATCCGCAAGAGCTATCCCGGCCACGCCCGCAAGGTCATGAACGCCATCTGGTCGCTCGGCCAGGCCATGTTCACCAAGTGCATCGTGGTTGTCGATGAAGACTGCGACGTGCAAAATGTCGCCGAGGTGGTCCTCCGCGTCACCAACAACATCGATCCCGAGCGCGACATCCAGTTCACCCTCGGCCCCATCGACTCGCTCGACCACTCGAGCCGCCTGCCCAACTACGGCTCCAAAATGGGCATCGACGCCACCCGCAAATGGAAGGCCGAAGGCTTCAACCGCCAGTGGCCCGCCATGATCGAGATGGACAGCGCCACCAAGTCCCGCATCGACGCGATCTGGGCAAAGCTCGGCCTGTGAAGAGGATGGAGCGGCGGTCTCGAAATCCTGGAGAATGCGCGCTTGGATCGTGGTGTGGCTGTCGGATTGCCGGTAACGCAGGCGCGATGCCAGAGTTGGCGCATCATTGTGACTCGCCATTCCATGCAGAAGCGCCGAATTCTACTGTTATGGGTCGCTCCGCAAACGCAATGGCATGAAGCGCGTCTAAGCTTCAACGAAATCTTCTTTTGTCTCTCGTAGCTTCGGAAATGGACCGATCGGTGCTTATTGCCCCGGAATCCATAGATCGAGGGAGTTTTGCTCATGTCGAATCTAGGCTGGGCCGCGAAAACAGGATCGGGCCGGCATCTTGTTTGTTCCGCTCTTCTTTCCATGATCGTTCTTCTCTTCCCGGCTCCCTTTCACGGGCAGAATCCGCCGGAGCCCGTTCCGTCGAATGCATCTGCCCCGAACGAAACAAGCATCCGGCGGTTTGAGGTTGGGGGGCAGGCGACAGATGCGAACCTCGGCGACTGCAATAGCTTCTCACATTGTGAAGTGCCGCAGATGGCCGTGGGTTCGGGCGTAGCATTCAACGTCAACCGCTTCCTTGCCATCGACGCCGCCTTGAACGTGCTTACGACCTTCGACAGCACGCACTACAACTTTGACCGTGGCGTGCCTGCTGGTGGTCGCGGCATGGAGTTTTTGGTCGGCGTCAGGGGTGAGGTGCGGGCCCGGCGTTATGGTTTCTTTGCCGAGGCAGCGCCAGGGGTTCTCAGTTGGAGCCAGGCTCTGACGGCGTATACGGCTGACGTGAGCACCTACGGCAGGGACAACCTGTTCGCCTTGAAGCTGGGCGGCGGAGCGGAATATGCGCCCAGCTCGCGCGTGCATGTTCGCTTCGATGTGGCCGACCTGCTGGTGAAATACAACCAGCCATACTGGGGCTTCGGCGGCGGCCAGCGTCCCTGGCTAAACAACCTGCAGACCACAACCGGAGTCTACTTCGGCCTGGGAAAACGCATGGCCTGGCAGGTACCTGAGTGGCATGCCGAGTCGCCGCACCGGTTCTTTGAAAGAGCCAATCTCGCTGTAATCGGCGTGAGCCTTCTGGGTCAGGCGGCAGACGCCATCACCACCCAGCGCTTCATCGCCCGCGGCCAGCAGGAGCAGGACCCCCTGGCCCAGCCCTTTGTGAAGTATGGCTGGAGTGGACAGATCGGCCTTGCGGTGCTCGCCAACTCGGGCGAAATTGCCGGCATGTACTGGCTGCACAAGATGCATCACCACCGCATTGAGCGGCTGCTTCCCTTGCCGTACGCGATTGCCAGCGGCGTGATGGCCTACCGCAACGACAGGCACGGCAGACCGCCGGCCCCGTAAGGGCCGATGGCGAGAAATGAAATTAATTGTAGCCGTGCCGGTGCCCCAGATCCGGTTTCTCGGACTTGGGAAATGAGTTCGTCGCCGCCGCGAGCAAATGGAAGGCCGAAGGCTTCAACCGCCAGTGGCCCGCCATGATCGAGATGGACAGCGCCACCAACTCCCGCATCGACGCGATCTGGGCAAAGCTCGGCCTGTAAGCCGACACATCGACAGCATCTGGTCTGGTATACCTAGACCCATGCGGGTTGTTGGTGTCACACGCTCAATTGCTTTTCTTGTTGTTGCATTGGCCTTCGCGGGTCCGCTGTCCGCCCAGCAGGACCCCTTTCGCTGGATGGACTTCCACTCACCCAAGGATCAGGACATCATCACCTGGGTAACGCGCTCCCTCGACCCGGAAAAGTGGACCGCCATCCGCGAGATCGGCGTGCAGTACGACGCGGCGCTGGTCGTCACCACCCTGCGCCCCACGTCGAATTCGCCGGCCAACGCGGACCCCGTCACCATCTGGAGCGTCTCGCTGACCAGCCATCTCATCAGCCCCATCCTCAAGGGCGTGAACCTGCGCTGGCTCGACTGGATGTACTTTACCGCCGGTTCCGCGCCGGAGTCGACCGCTCTCTACGACAGTTGCAGCGCCTGCGCGGCAGACACCTATTTCACCGCCTTCCACTATGACCGCTCGCAGCACATGTGGGTGGCTCGCTGGATGCGCGGCGGCCAGGCCGCGCCCATCTGGAGCGGGACCGTCCCGCCCGGCGTCAACTGGACCCAGGTCTACGCGGTCATGATCGACGGCAACGGCCGTGGAGTGCTCGCCACCTGGAACCACTTCGACTACGGCAAGCAGAAGCCGCCCGAGGATTTCCTTTACCGGTACGATGTGGACCCAGTCAGCGGACTGGAGCGCACGCTGATACTCGCCGGCAAAGACGCCGACGCCATGAAGCAGAGGCTCTGCCGCGCCCAGGACGCCATTCCCGGCCTCGCCCGCGGGCAGGATTCCACGCTCTGCCTCAACACTCTCCAGCCGCATGTCGAGCGCAAGCCCGTCACCACCCCCCCGGCCAACAACCACGGCCAGTCGTCGCCCGGCGGCCGGCGCTGATCCCAATCGCGGAATGGTCAAAACCGGGCTGCCTTGCTCCAGCTCGGGCGGCTAGCATCCAACTGAACTGGAGTATGAAAATAGCATTCAACAGAACTGGAGTGTGATATGAGCTATCTTTCAAGATTTGCAATTCTCCCGCTGCTTGCCACGGCGGTTGTGCTTTCCACCGCAGGATGCCCTGGGAGCGGGAATCAGAGTGCTGCCAATGGCGCCCAGGCCACCGTCCCGGCCGCAACCCAGGACCAGACGCCGGACCCGGCTTCGGCCAACCTGGCGCCTGTCTCAACAGACCAGAGCGCCCAGGCGCCCGCGCCTGCCGCTTCCCAGCAGACCGCTCCTCCACCTAATGCTGGAACCAGCTCCCCGGCCCAGGCCCCGGTCTACCAGGCCCAGGCCCCTGAGCAAACTGCCAGCCCGACCATTGATAATCCCGGGGATGCAGAGCAGCCCGTTGCCTACGCTCCCCAGCCGCCGCCGGCGCTGCCCGAATACGACCAGCCCCCAGCCCCTGGCGACGGCTACATCTGGACGCCCGGTTACTGGGCTTACGGCCAGGCCGGCTATTACTGGGTTCCCGGCAGTTGGGTCCAGGCTCCTTATCAGGGTGCCCTTTGGACACCCGGCTACTGGGGCTACCGGCATAACCGATACGGATTTTATGGTGGATACTGGGGCCGGTACATCGGCTACTATGGCGGCATCAACTATGGCTTCGGCTATGGCGGCATGGGCTACCAGGGCGGCTACTGGGGCGGCGGACACTTCAATTACAACCGCTCCGTGAACAACATCAACAACACCGAGATCCACAACGTCTACAACCGCTCAATCTCCAGGGGCTACTCGGGCGGCAACCGCGCCAGCTTCAACGGCGGATCGGGCGGGGTGCAAGTCCTCGCCAGGCCCGCGGAGTTGGTTGCACGGCGTCAGGAGCGTACCGCTCCCATGAGGGCGCAGATCCAGAATCAGCGGGCCGCCAGCACCAACAGGGCCCAGTTTGACAGCGTCAACCACGGCCGCCCGGCCAGCGCCGCGATCGGCAAGCCTCTTGCCGCCGATCGCAACGTCAGGCCGCCGGCCCCGCTGGTGGTTCGTAGCCAGACTATCCCGCAGCAACAGCACCAGGCAGCTCCGCAACAGCACCAGGCAGTTCCACAGCATCAGGCGGCTCCGCAGCATCTGGCCGCTCCGCAGCACCAGGCCGCTCCGCAGCACCAGGCAGTTCAGCAGCACCAGACAGCTCCGCAGCACCAGGCAGCTCCGCAGCACCAGGCAGCTCCGCAGCACCAGGCAGCTCCGCAGCACCAGGCAGCTCCGCAGCACCAGGCAGCTCCGCAGCATCAGGCGGCTCCGAAGCACCAGGCGGCTCCGCAGCACCAGGCGGCTCCGCAGCACCAGGCAGCTCCGCAACACCCGGCGGCCGAGCGCCCCAAGAAGTAGCGCCCCGCCTGGCATCCGCATAGGATTCAGCGGGTGCCAGGGCAAAGGGTGCGCAATCACTCCGCCGTCAGCACACCGACGGCCACCAGGTTGCGCACCCAGTGCGCGGGACGCCTTTCCCCAGCCGCAACGATCTCCAAAGGCCCGCTCCTCGCCAAGGGCTTGCGGTCCACGGTGCCGGCCACAATCACGGTTCCATCGTGCAGCTCCGGGTTTACCTCGGCCAGCGAGGTTACCGCCTTGTAGCCGTCTGACCCCTCGGCCACCAGGTTAAGCCGCAAATCGCTGCCGTGCGGCTTCTCCGGAACCCCTCAAACGGTGCCACACAGCCGCCAATCGCCAGAATCCCCGCCAAAACCCTCATCCGCATCGTGAGCTCGCCCGCCGTCCATCGTATACTGGCTTCATGTCAGTCGTGGGCAACATCGCCGGCATTGCCAAGGGCATGAGCATCACCTTCCGCGAGATTCTCCAGCCAACCCAGGTAGAGAACTACCCAGACGGAAAAGGCCCCCTGCGCGGAGCCGTCCTCGAGCAGCGCTATCGCGGCGCACACGTCCTCCAGCGTGACGAAAACGGCCTGGAAAAGTGCGTAGCCTGTTTCCTCTGCGCCGCCGCCTGCCCCGCCAACTGCATCTATATCGAAGCCGACGAAAACACCGAGGAAAAGCGCATCTCCTCCTCCGAGCGCTACGCCAAGGTCTACAACATCGACTACAACCGCTGCATCTTCTGCGGCTACTGTGTCGAAGCCTGCCCCACCGACGCCATCACCCACGGCCACGGCTTCGAGCTAGCCACCTTCAACGCCACCAACCTGGTCATGCGCAAGGAAGACATGCTGGTCCAGTTGAACGCGCTGACGGCAGCCGCAAAGTAAAGGTGGCACTCGCTCTGGCAAATGAGGGAGCATTTCGTTCATGAAGCAAGCTAAAGCGACGAAGCCACTAATCGTTGACGAATCGGAAATAGAGGACGAGTTGGGTGTGATCGATGCAGATGACCCCGACGAAGCTCGGAAACCCATTTCAGCCCAACTTGTAACCCAATTCATTCGAATGTGGCCTCGGTCGATTTTCAATACACTGGCGAAGGATGGCCACCGCGGTTCAATAGCCAGCACAATTGAGGAGCTAAAGAAGCCAGGCGTCTATGTGCTATACAGAGACGACGTGCCTTTTTATGTGGGGCAGGCCAAGGGTAAACTTCGAAGCCGACTAAGGGCACACGCAAATAATGTTGGCTCGGTGCGTAGTTACTTTTGGAACTATTTTTCTGCATTTATTGTCGAAAACCCAAGCCACATAGATGAGGTTGAGGCGATCCTAATTTCTGCTATGCCCTCAGTGATTACAAATAGCTCAACACCCAAGTTCGACTGGGTGAGAATGGAAGAGCCAACCAGGCGGCTAATGCGAGAACTGAGAGCAAAAGGGCACTATTAGGCCGCCGTCACCGCCCTAACCGCCGGCAGCACCTTCAGCCGCGCCCGCATCCCCAGCCGGTCTGAATACCGCAGCAATTTCTCGATACTCACCTGATTGATCCTGCCGCGCATCAGATTGCTCACCGCCGGCTGGTGCTCGTCCAGAATGTTCGCCAGTTGCCGTTGCGTGTAGCTCCTCCGCTCAATCTCGGCGCGGATCGCATCCAGCAAATCGGCCTTGAACTTCAACGCCGTCGCCTCGGACCGTGTGAAGCCCAGATCGTCCAGAACATCCCCTCGCGTCACATGCGTCACCGCGCTAATCCTCTTCGCCATGCTGTTTCTCCTTCATCACTGGCAACATCGGCGGCATCATCCTGCCCTCCCTCTCAAAGAATCGCGAAACATCTTCGCCGCAATCGGCGAGGTCCGCGATCTCATCGGCGGTCGGCGGCTTGGGAAGATCAAACATTTTGCTCATTTTCGCGGGCACTCCAAAAGCATATATCCTATTGGTATTAGCTGCCTTCTCCACCTCCTCAGGCGGCCATCGGGAAAAGATGACAAAAGTGCTCCCACATCCCCTCGAAACGCTCCTCGCCACCCGCATCGCCATCATCGACGGCGCCATGGGCACCACCATCCGCA